>JAESGA010000014.1_pt1 | contig 245663 bp, 232 predicted proteins | sample 9269521 | NCBI WGS metagenome assembly JAESGA01 (sample SAMN14514842, study PRJNA621658) | algae metagenome | isolation source: Aphanothece saxicola GSE-SYN-MK-01-06B and co-occurring heterotrophs from... | place: USA: Grand Staircase Escalante National Monument, Utah | collected 2006-04-15 | reverse complement strand
ATTCGCGCAGCCGCTCCTCCATATCGAAGAACCCCGCCTGCCGAACCATCGCCTTCCCCAACGCCGATCCGCATCAGTGAATCAGCCGAACGGCATCACGGCCAGGGGTTTCTGGAGGTGTCCAGCTGCGGGACGAGATGCTGGACCGGGAGATCTTCTACTCGCTGCGGGAAGCCGAGGTGCTGATCGAACGCTGGCGGCGGCACTACAACACGGTCAGGCCGCACAGTGCGCTGGGCTACCGGCCGCCGGCGCCGGAAGCGGCGTTGCCCTGGCCGTCTGGCCCCGCCTACGCTCCGCTCCGGCAGGGCCAGACGGCCAGGCCAGAACACGGGCCACGTCTCTCATAGCCCGTGGATCCCCAATCGGGGGCAGGTCATCTGCACCGGCGTGCGCGCCGACACGCTGGAGATGGACTTTACGCCGACCGGCGCCGCAACTGCGACTTTCGGGCTGCTCGGCCAAGGTTCGGTCCGCACCGGTGCGACCTCAGGCGGCACGCCGACCAGCGCGGCCTACACCGCCTTCAACAAGGCGCAGGGATCGATCACCCGCAGCGGCTCGGCGCTGGCGCAGGTCACCGGTGCTCGACTCACCTATGCCAACGGCATGGAGGCGGTGCGCACCATCCGCGCCGATCGCCGCGTCGAGGGCGTGGATCCAGGCATCGCGCGCTGCACGGGTCAGATCACCGTGCGCTTCGAGAACACCACGCTACTCGCCCAGGCACAGGCTGGCACCTCGGCGGAATTCGCCATGGCCTTCACCATCGACGCCAATCGCAGCCTGACCATCACACTGCACGAGGTCTATCTGGCGCTGGCCAAGACGCCAATCGAGGGACCGGCAGGGGTGGAGGCCAGCTTCGATTTCCGTGCCGCGTTCAATGCTACGGCAACGCGCATGATGACGGCGGTGCTGCGGAACCAGCAGGCCGGGACGGAGTATGCGTGAACGGAGCGCCCGGCTGTCTCCAAGTCCGACGGTGCGGTACCAGCTACGCTCACTGCTTCCCTTTTTTCTTAGGGCCCATGAACAGCAGGATCTGCCCGACGCTCACCGGGTCGCCCAGATCGTCAAGGACCGTGTCGCCGAGCTTGCCCTTGGCGCCGGCCAGCGCCCATTTCACCCCGGCGTGGTTGGCAGGCAGCATCCGCGCGATCCGCTCCGCCACGTTCGCGTCCCGCTCACGAACGATCCAAATCGCGAGAAGCAGCAGGACTCGACGCTTCTCCATCGTCGAAAGCGCCGTAGCGGCTTCGATGACCTGATCCATCTCAGCGCGCATCGCCACGAGCAGCAGCAGCCGAGACGCGACCCCTTCGATCCGTGTCGCTAACAGCTGCGGGGTAATCCGGCTGACGGTTTCGGGCGTGACCTGCTCATGGCCCGCCATGAGCGCCCCGGCCGCCGCCAGCCGAATGGTCCGTCGCCCAGGGTTGACGGCGAGGTCGAACAGCTGCCCCTGCAACCGGGCATCGGCAGTACGCACGAGCAGAACGAAGATCTCATGGCGGACGTCAGAGTCGCGCGTGTCAATCGCCAGCCGGTAGAGTTCGTCGGCCACCCCGTCCTCCAGCGGCCCGAGCTTCCCGATCGCGCCAATCGCCGCCTGCGCGATGGGGTAGTCGTCCTCCTCGCCCCGATAGGAGGATCGAGGCGACCAATCGTCCTTCGCCAGAACGAGCAGCGCGCGGAGATGCTCAGGATGAGGCTTGGCGTCGAGCAGCTCGACCAGCGCCTTCCGCACTGGGCTGCCCTTGTGCGCAGCGAGGGCCAGCAGAGCCTCGGGTAACGGCGGGGTTATGGGCGTCGCTACCGCAATGAGCGCGCGCGCGACCACCGCCGCGAAGCGGTGCGACAGCCCCGCCTCAATCTCGGCCGTCATACCGTGCCGGACCGCAGCCGCTATCGCTTCGGCCGCACTGTTCGCCTCGTCCGTGTTGGCGAGAAGCCACCGCACATCGTCCGAGACAAACATCGGAAGGTGCTCGTCCAGGGTGACGCGGAACAGTCGCACCCCCTCGCTCGGCGACTCGGCGCCCGCCAGAAGCTCGCGCGCTTGATCTGAGAGGATGGGCGCCACCTCCGTCTCAAGCGCGAAGGCGGCGTCGCTGATCTCCTTGAGAAGCGGCGGCAGGAGCACTGCCGCACGCTCGGCGGCCTCACCGTGGCGGCTGCCGTCGAAGTCCGACCGCTTGCGGCGCATCTCGCCGAGGTCGATCGCGATCTCGACCAGCCGGCCTTCCTGTCCGCGGTCGGCGATGTCGCGGCATATCGCCGGCAGCCGCTCAGCCGCCCGCTCGGCAAGGCACGTCAGCGCGGCGATACGCACCTGACGCTCGGCGTGGCCCTCGACGATGCGCTCCGCAAGCGCCGGTTCGAAACCGGCGTCCCAGGTCTTAGCGAGGACGTGCCAGAGATCGTCCTCGTCCTTGCTTCCGCGGCCTATCGCGAAGGCTCCGGCTATTTCGCCTGGATCCGGAGCCTCGTCCTTCGCCAGCTCCCGGAACCAGTAGTAGAGCAGCCGATCCCGATGCCGATGCTCCGCCAGATGACGCCAGCCGACTGTCGCGCGGACCCGCTGAACATAGGCTTCAAGGAATTCGCCTGCCGTCCAGCCATCCTCATTGTCGCTTAGGTGCTCGGCATAGTCTTCACTGTACTCGCCATTGACGATCGCGAGGTGGGTTTCGGCGTAGCGCTCGTGATCAGCGGCGCTCGGGGTACGCACCGCGACAGCGGTGTCGACGATCGTCTCGAACCCGGCGAGGTCGCGCAGCGCGCCTTCGGCGATTGCGTCGTAGGTATGCGTGACACCGTAGTGCACCGCCGCTGATGCCGCGGCCAGGAACGCCGGCGTCAGTCCGGGCGCGACCCGCTCGGCCTCTGTGACGAAGCTCACTCGGAAGTCGTCACGGGAGTGCGGCAGCACGTCGCGAATAAAGGTCTCGACGACAGCCTTGACCGCCGGATCAGCCCGCATCCGGGCGTACCACGCATCGTTGCGCTCCGGCGGCCCCCAGACATGCATCCACCCGAAGGTGCGATCCGGCCGGTGCAGGAGGAAGCGCGCGATCTCGGAAACGTTGCTGTCCGGCGACCCCGCTGCCTCGGCCAGATTGAGGTTATCCTCGAACTCCTTGCCACCCTTGGCCAACTCGCTTGCCAACCAGACGTCGATCTTGACCTGCGCCGTCGCCGAGGGCGCAGGCTTCAGCTCAGGCGTGCGATCGGCGGCGAGAAGCAGGCGCGCCGAGGCGGCAATGCCCCAGGCCTCGCCCGGCCCGTTGGACGCCACCAGAATGTCGATCAGGGACTGCAAGGTCCGCCGCGCGACGAGGCGGCTCCGCTCCAGCGCCTGCTCGATGCCGGCTTCGACCCGGGGATGATAATAGGTGATCGTGCTCTCGGCTTGGCGAAAATTTCGAGCGGCGACGAAGAACGCGACGAGTGGCGAAACGCCCTTTTCAAACTGAGGCCCAATTTCGGCGAGCATCTCTTCAATCTCGCGCAGCAGCCGGAGCGAGAACTTGTCGTTGGCCTTGAGCAACCCCCACAGGACCGCGGCCGCCCGAACGTCTCCGCGTTGCTCAATCTGATCGACTACGGTCCGCTCGATCGAGTCCTGATGCGCCCGCCGGATTGCCTCGGCAACGAGTCCAGCCGGATTACGCCGATCCTTGTCGTCGAGTGTTGGCAGGGCATCGAAAAACTTCTGGATCTCGAGTGGCGTCGCCAACTGGGCGAGTACAGCGCCCTCACTTTCCTTGGCGAGCGGCTGCAACTTGCGCGGCAGCGCTTCGATCCGCGTCCGGTATAGACGCCGGCGCTCCGCCTGACCGTAGTGTTCCGCCTCCAACCCGATGCGCCACGACTTGACGGTCTCGAGCGCACCCGCGCTCTGCGCGACGTCCAACCGCGAGGTGGCAACGATCATCCGGTCCGGGCGCGCCTTCGCGAAGAACTGCGCGAGCTGATCATTCCAAGGCCGGCTCTTGGGGTCGAAGTCATAACGCCCCCAAGGATCCTCGATGTCGTAGAGGACGGGCGGGTTCGTCACGTCGTCGCGGAGCTGGTCGGGCCCGAGCGTGATCGGCACCCGCGCGAGGCCGGGCACTTCCTTGCGTAGCTCGTCATAGAGCTTGCGCGTCGCCATTGTCTTGCCCGTCCCGGACTGCCCCATGATCAGCGCGGCGTGCCGCTCGCCCATCGCCGCACGCAGATCGGCCCAGTTCGTGGGATGGACGTAGTGGTCCAGTTCCGGCGAGCTGGCGATGTAGCCATCATGGCGGCGGATGACTTGCTCAAGCTGGGCGCGCGTCCAACGTCCGCCCCCAGCGCCAGCGATGCGGACCCGCGCCTGCTCGCGCAGGGCTTTGCGACAATCGTCGAGCTTGGCGTTGGGAACGCGGAAGCTCTCCGTCAGCAGTGTCTTTACATCGGTCACGAGGCGCTCCTCGTCCTCGTTGCCGATGATCGCGACCCGCCCCGCCGAGCCCGCAGGCAGAGCGCTCCTGATTGTCGTCGGCATGTCGCCCGGCTTCGGCCAGCTTCCCGCCCGCCGAACGCGGAGTCCGCGCGTGCCGCCGTTCAGGCCCGCCGACGTGATCAGCAGGTATCGGGATCTGCCGTCTTCAAGCCGCTTGGCAGCCGAAGGCCGGGCCTCACCGTGCTTAAGCAGCGCTTTCACGCTGGCGACGGTCCAGGCGTCCCCGCTACGCAGCTTGGCTTGCACAATCAGCCGGTAACCATCCAAGGCCGCCGTGGTCGTCAGGCGGCCAGGCTCATTTCCGGCGAGATCAGACTCGATGTCTTCTTCGGAGGCCGGCTCAAGGACCAACTCCTGCGCGAGGCGATTTGCCAGAACCAAGTCGAGCGCAAGCCAAACAGAGACGTCGATCTGATATTCGTAACCAGCAATGGAGTGGCCGCCGGACCCGCCGTCCTCCTGTTCTTGCTTGTCGTCCGCGCCTGCACTCACCGTTTGCCCGCCCCGCCTTGTTCCCTTCCGTTGCGTGTAACACATGGCCGCGCTGCGCCGCACGATGTCGCCGGGCAGCGAGGCTTAAGCACCGGCTCCCTCGGGCTGGGCCGCTTGTCTGCGCGGTGATGCCGACCGCGAGCTTCCCATATTGGAGACCGTCAATGCTCACCCTCGACCTCCCGGTCGAGCCGTACTGGCTCGACCTTCCCCGCGGCGTCCGCGTGGAAATTCGCCCCGTCACCACCGCCGTGATGGCCGCCGCACAGGCCGGCTCCGCCCGCCGTCTCGGCGCGCTGCGAGCTTCGGAGGCCGACCTCGACCCCGACATGGCCCGCGGCCTGGCCTTCGCCTTCCTGGTCAAGGCGCTGGCCCGCCACGCCGTCACCGCCTGGGAGGGTGTGGGCGACGCTGCCGGCAAGCCGCTCCCCCTCTCCCCCGAGGCGGTCGAACGCCTGATGGACATGGACGAGATGGCCGCCGCCTTCTGGGACCGTGCCACCGGCCCCGTCGCCGCCGTGGCCCTGGAGGGAAACGGCTAAGGGCCCGCGCCGAATGGCACTTCGGCCAGGGCCCTGACTACTGCCGCGGCTGCGCGGCGCTCGATCGCGATTGCGGCCTCGTCTGCCCCTACGCCGCGCACGCTCCATCCAGCGTCGAGGGTGCCGCCATCTGGGCCGCCGGCACCACCTGCGCCACGGCGACCATGGCGGGCCTCGACCTCGACATGCCGGCCGCGCTGACCACCGCCCGCGAGATGGGCGCCTCCGGCTGGGCCGCGGCCGAACTGCTGCTGGCCATGCGCATGGGTCTCGCCGCCGGCAGCGCCGCGCGCCGCACTGATCCCCCCGGGCCCTGACCACCCCACGGACGCAGGAGGCGTGACCCATGGCTGACGCCACCCGCCGCGTCTCGGTCCGGCTGTCGCTGGACGACGCTGCCCGCGTCAAGCAGGAGCTCCGCGAGGTCGGCGAGACCGGCCAGCGCAGCCTGGAGCGCATCCAGGGCGGCGCCGACCGCGCCTCCCGCGCGCTGGACCTGCTCGACGTCGCCGTCCGCGGCGTGCAGATCGCCGGCCTCGCCGCGGGCCTGCGCGCGGTGGTGATGGCCGGCGACGCACTCACCCAGTCCATGGGGCGGCTCAACACCGCGCTGGGCTCCGTCGAACGCGCCGGCGAGATCTACGACCGGCTGTACCGCGACAGCCTGCAGACCGGCGTCGCCGTCCGCGAGAGCGTCGACGCCTTCGCCCGCTTCTCGATCGCCGCGCGTGAGATCGGCGCCACTTCCGACCAGGTCGCCACCCTCGTCGGCGGCCTGCAGCGCATCGCCATTGCGTCCGGCGCCAGCCAGCAGGAGATCGCCTCCAGCACCCAGCAGCTCGCCCAGGCGCTGGCCTCCGGCACGCTGCAGGGCGATGAGCTGCGGTCCATCCTCGAAGGCCTGCCGACGCTGGCGCAGGCGCTGGCGCGCGAGCTCGGCGTCTCCATCGGCGAGCTGCGCAAGCTCGGCTCCGAGGGCAAGCTCACCGCCGACACCGTCTTCCCCGCGCTGCTGCGCGCCGTCGAGCGGCTGAACGGCGAGTTCGAGCGCGCGCCGCTCTCGGTCGGCCGCGCCTTCGGGCAGCTCACTGCCGCCGCCGACCAGTTCCTCGCCCGGCTCGACCAGGCGATTGGCCTGTCCAACGCCCTGGCCCGTGCGCTCTCCGGCGCCGCCCGCGTGCTGGATGGCGTGCGCCGCGGCTCCGGCCTGCTGCTGCCCTCCGAGCAGGAGGCGGACCGCCGCGCCCAGGCCGAGGCTCTGCGCGCCCAGATCGCCCGCCTCGAGGCGGAGAACGACGGCCGCGACAGCCTGCGCTCGCAGCCCCGGCGCGGTTCGATCCAGGGCGGGCTGGTGGGTGCCGCCCAGCAACAGGCCGGCGTCGATCGCGCCGCCCGGCTGGAGGAACTTCGGCGCCAGTACCAGGAGCTGTCGGAGGAGATCACCCGCGGCGAGCAGGCCGCCGGCGAGCGCCAGCGCACCGAGCAGGAGGCCGCGGCTGGGCAGGCCGCCGAGGCCCGCCGCCGGCGCACCGCCGCAGATGCCGAGGAGCTCCGCAAGGCACTCGACGACCGCTTCCGCATCAACAGCGAATACGATGACCGCGTCCGCCGCCTGCGCGAGGCCGAGGCCGCGGGCGGCATCACCGCCGCCGATCGCACCCGCCTCGAAACCCTGGCGCTGCGCGAGCGCGATGAGGCCCTGCGGCGTATCGAGGGCACCACCCGCCGCGTGGCCAGCATCCCGCGCCCCGACCGCGAGGCCGAGCGCGAGATCAACGACGTCATCCGCGAGCGCGAGCGGCTGATCCAGAACAACGAGAATGCCCAGGAACGCTACACCCGCCGCCTCGAAACCCTCGGCCGGCTGGTGGAGCGCTCCGAGCGCATCGGCCAGCCCATCCCCGACGAGACCATCTCGCGCGAGGCCAACGCCGCGCTGGAGGAGCTGGAGCGCAGTCAGCAGCGCGTGCAGCAGGCCACGGAGCGCACCAGCAACACGGCGCGCGAACTCGGCCTGACCTTCTCGTCCGCCTTCGAGGACGCAATCATCAAGGGCGAGAGTTTTTCGAAGGTGCTGCAGGGCATCCTGCAGGACATCGCGCGCATCGTGGTCCGCCGCACCATCACCGAGCCGCTCGGCACGGCGGTGACCTCCAGCCTGGCCGGCTTTGACTTCGGCTCGATCTTCTCGGGGATTGGCTCGGCGCTGGGCGGGCTGTTCCGCGCCGAGGGCGGGCCGGTGGCGGGCGGGCAGCCCTACATCGTGGGCGAGCGCGGGCCCGAATGGTTCGTGCCGAACCGCAGCGGCACGGTGCTGCCCAACGGCATGGCGCCCGGTGGGCCGGTGATCAACCAGAGCATCACCATCGACGCGCGCGGCGCCGATGCCGGCGTCGAGGCGCGGCTGCGCGTGCTGTCGGCACAGATCGTGCGTCAGGCGAGTGCGGCGACGCTCGACGCATCCGCCGCGGCGGCAGCGCCACCTCGATCGTGCGGGGATAGGGCCATGACGGAATATGCCTGGCCCGCCACGCTGCGGCCGTCGCGGCTGAGCTTCTACCTCCAGCACAACACGCTGCGCTTTGTCTCGCCCGTCACCCGCGCCACCCAGGTGCTGCGGCGGGAGGGCGCGCGCTGGGTGGCCGAGGCCAGCTTCGAGCCGCTGGGGCGCGTGCAGGCCGGGGTGATGGACGGGTTGCTGGCGGCACTGGCGGGCTCCGCCAACACCGTGCGCATCTGGGACTGGCGGCGCGAATACCGCACCGGCGATCCGCGCAGCCAGGGCGACGTGCCAACCGGGCCGTACAGCTTCTCGGACGCGACCATCTTCACCGACGGGACCGGGCTGGTGGTGGGCTGGGGCAATCCCTCGCTGGCGGCGGGTGCGCCGCGTGGCGCGCTGTCGATTGTCACCCAGGGCTGGTGGCCGAGCACGGTGGCGGTCGGCGCCGGCGACTACATCGGGTTGGGCGGGCGGCTCTACATCGCCACCGCCGCGGTCGCTGCCTCCGGGGCGGGCACCGCCACCATTGCGATTGCTCCGCCGCTGCGCGCCGCGGTGGTGGTCGGCGAGCCGCTGATCCTCTCCCTGCCGAGCGTGCCCATGCGGCTGGCCTCCGACGACGAGGCGGCCAACCCGACGCGGCCCGGCCCGTTCGCCGCCGTCACCATCCGCCTCGAGGAAGCCCTCTGATGTCCGGCACCCCACGCCTCAGCAACCAGGCGGCGTCCGCCGCGACCGCGCCGATCGCCACGCCGGTGGTGCTGGTCGAGCTCGACTTCGCCACCGGGCCCTTTCGCGTCTGGACCGGGCTCGGGCCGCTGGATTGGGCTGGGAAGGTGTTCGAGGGCGCCGGCAGCATCGGCGCCATCTCGGATGTGGAGGAGACGGTGGAGCTGCGCGCCGTCCGCTTGACCCTGGCACTTTCCCCCGTGCCGCAGGAGGTGGTCGACATCGCGCTGGCCGAGCGCAGCTACCGGCTGCGGCCCGTCACGCTCTGGGGCGCATTGCTGGATGCGCAGGGCGCCTTCGTGGCGGACCCGTTCCCGCTCTGGGCGGGGCTGATGGACACCATGGAGGTGACGGACGGCGCCGAGCCCTCCGTGGCGCTGGCCTGCGAGAGCCGGCTGGTCGACCTCGAGCGCGCCGAGGTGCGGCGCTACACCGACGCCGACCAGCAGGCCGAGTATCCTGGCGATCGGTTCTTCGAGTTCGTGCCAGCGCTCCAGGAGGCGGAGATCCGGCTGCCGATCCAGTGAACCGGCTGCCAGACTGGCCGGAGCGGCTGGCGGCGCTGATCACGGCAGCGGAGCATCGGCCCTTCGACGCGGCACGCTGGAACTGCGGGCGCTTTGCCATGGCCGCGGTGGTGGCCTGCACGGCGCAGCGACCCTCGTGGCAGCATCGGCCCACGCTCGCGGAGATGGCGGACACAGCGGGGTACCCGCGCGTGCCGGGGCCCTTTGCCCGTGCCGGCGATGTGGTGCTGGCCGCAGACCCTGACCGCCTCGGCGTCGTGCTCGACGCCGGCCGCGCCGCCTTCGTCGGGCCCGCGGGGCTGCTGCGCGTGCCGATCACGACCTGCGCCGTGGCGTGGCGCATCGGCTGGTGAGGGACTGACTGACCATGCCCGTCGCCATCCCCTTCATCGCCGCAGCCGCAGGAGCCGCCGCCTCGGCCGTCATTGGCGGCGGCGTCCTGGGCGCCGTGGCGGCCGCCGGCGCCGCCCTGGTGGTCTCCGCCGTGGGTGCCGCGGTCTTCCGCCCCAAATCGCCCTCTGCCGCCCGCAGCGCCAATGTCACGCCAGGGACCGACACCGGTCCCGGCTCGGGCTTCGATCCGCGCACGCCCGGCGCCGGGCGCACCCAGTCCTTTCGGCAGCCGATCACCGAGCACCAGATCGTCTTCGGGCGCTGCCGCACCTCCGGCCCCGTCGTGTTCCTGCATTCCGCCACGGACGATGAGGGCCGCGCCGACGGCTTTCTCCACGTCGTCGTGGTGTTGGCCGCGCACCGCGTCCGCGCCATTGGCGAGGTGTTTCTGAACGGCACCGCCTCCACCGACGCGAAGTTCGCCGGCCTGCTGCGCATCGATCGCGCGCTGGGCGATCCCGGCCAGGCGGCCAATGCCAACCTCGTGGCGGACACCGGCGGCCAATGGACCGCGGCGCATCGCGGCCAGGGACGGGCCTATCTCGCCGTCCGCCTCAAGCTGCGGCCAGAGGCCTTCCCCTCCGGCGCGCCCAGCCTCTCCGCCATCGTCGAGGGCGCCGACACCATCCTCGATCCGCGCACCGGCGCCACCGGCTGGTCCGACAACCCGGCCCTCTGCCTGGCCTGGTACCTGACCTCGCCCTTTGGGTGGCGCGCCGCCTGGGCGGATATCGACCTGCCGGCGCTCATGGCCGCGGCCAACGTCTGCGACGAGATCATGGGTCGGCGCGATGGCACCGCCGAGCGGCGCTACACCGTCAACGGCGCCGTCACCTTGGGCGAGGGCAAGATCGCCATCACCCGCAAGCTGGTGGCCGCCATGGGCGGTGCCTTGGTCGTGAGCGGGGGGCGCTTCTATATCCATGCCGGCGCGCCGGCACTGCCGGCTGCGACCCTCACCTCGGACGATCTGCGCGGCGATGTGACGATCGTGGGCTCCCGTCCGCGGCGCGATCTCTTCAACGGGGTGCGCGCCGTCTATGTCGAGCCCGCCGCTGCCTGGCAGCCGACCGACGCCCCGCCGCTGCTGGCCAGCAACTACGTGACCGAGGATGGTGGCGAGGCGATCTACCGGGACATGGAGTTCCCGCTCACCACCTCTGCCGCCACCGTGCAGCGCCTGATGAAAATCGAGTTGGAGCGCAATCGCCGCCAGCGCGAGGTGGCGATGCAGGCGAACCTCTCGGCGCTGCGGCTGCGGCCCTGGGATGGGGTGACGGTGGCCCTCGAACGCCTGACGCCATTCCCGGCGCGGGTGACCGGATGGGCGCTGGCGCCGGATGGCGGGGTGAACCTGCAACTGGCCGAGGAGGATCCCGCCGTCTGGGCCTGGAACCCAGCAACGGATGAACGCGCGACGGGGCAGAACCCATCGGTGGTGCTGCCCAACCCGGGCGTCATCGCCGCACCGGCTGCCATCCTGGTGGAGACACCGGTGACGGTGAGCTTCGCAGCGATCGCGGTCTCCTGGTCGGCGGTCGGGTCCGCCTACCTCGCCGGCTACGAGATCGAGTTCCGACCCAGCTCGGTCGCCGTCTGGCAGGGCTATGCAGGCGGCTTCGGCGCCACCGCCGTGGCTATCCCCACCGCCGAGCCCACCGCATTCCGCGTGCGGGCGCAGGCGCGCAGCGGGGCGGTGTCGGGCTGGCGCGAGGCGCTGGTGCCGGCCGCCGCGTCCGGCCTGGTCGCGACCGGCATCGCCGGCGGCGTGCGCCTGTCAGGCGGCTTTCCCGCGGACGGGGTGCGGCTGCAGGTCTTCGAGGCGAGCAGCGCCAGCCTCGCCGCCGCGACCAAGCTGGCCGCCGAGCCGACCGCACTGCCCTGGGACCGCACCGGCCTCACCACCGGCCAGACCCGCTGGTACTGGCTGCGCAGCGTCTCGGCCGAGGGTAACGTCTCCGCCTTCGCCGGCCCGGTCACCGCCACAGCCCTCTGATCGGAGAAAGCCATGCCGGCCCGCATCGATGACCTGCTGGTCCTCAACGCCAACCTGAACAAGAGCGACTTCGCGAAGTACCTGCGCGACCGCGAGGCGGTGCTGCCGAACGATTTCGGCGGGCTGGGCGATGGCGTGGCGGATGATCGCACCGCCATCCAGGCTGCTTTCGATCGGGCCGGCGCGGACCAGAAATTCGCGATGATCCCGCCCGGCACCTGGAACGTGTCCGGCACCGTGACCCTGCCGGGCGGCGCGCGCGGGCTGATCATGCAGGGCACCATCCGCTACACGGGCACCGCGCCGACCAGCGTGCTGGTGCTCGGCGATGGCGGCACCATCCGCAACGCCGAAAAACTCTACACCGGGCTGAACGTGATCCGCCAGACGATCTCCGACTGGTCCTCCGAGGCGGACATCGGCATCACCGTGCGCAACGTCGATGCCAGCCAGATCGAGCTGCGCCGAGTGGAGGGCTTCACCATCGGCATGCGCACCCTGGGCGATGGCCGCGGCGTGGAGGACAGCACCTTCACCCTCGGCCGGATCGTCAACAACCGCATCGGGCTCGACATCTGGTGCGCCACCGCCACGGCCTGGAATACCTCCATCCGCTACTACGGCGGGCACTTCGCCCAGGCGACCGGGGTGAATCCCGCGCAGGACCGGTTTGGCGTGCGTTTCGGGAATGAGGCCGGCGCCTACTCCAACCACAACCGCCACGTCTTTGACGCACCGAACTTCGAGCTCCGCCAGGCCGGCAGCAACATTGCCATCCCCTTCCTGAACCAGACCTCCGGCAGCGCCATCATTGCGCGCAACATGCGCATGGAGGCCTGCTCGCCGCTGGCCGCACGCCACACGGCAGGGGCGCAGGATTGCGAGTACGATATCGCCTGGACCAACACCTACCTGGTCGGCATCGACTACACGGCGACGGCCAATCGCTGCGGCAATGCGGTGATCAACCGGCACCGGGCGCCGGCGTCGCGGTTTCAGCGCTTCCTGGCCGGCGTGCCGAACACCCGGGCCGCGGCGTTCCGGCAGTCGGCAACCGAGGTCGGGGTGGAGGGGCTGATCACCATCGCCACCTCGACCACCACGGCGACCTTCATGGCGGATTTCTGCTTCAACGGGCTGACCGATCTGACGCCGACCGATCGCGCCGTGACGCTGGCGGCGAACCGGGGGCTGGGGTGGATGCTCGATACCTCCCAGGCAAAGGAATTCGCACTGACGCATTGGCTTACGAGCGGGGCGTCGGGCGGCCGTCTGTTCGTGCGGGTGTTTGATGGCGCCGGGAATGTCCGCGAGGACGTCGCGGGCGATGTGCTCGCCTCGATCACCACGATGCAGTGGAACGGGCCGGCGAAGGGCTGGAACGCCGGCGCGCCGATGGATGATGCGAACTTCAATCGGCGGCAGACGATCCGTGTCGGCGCTTCCGTGGCCTATGCGCAGGTGGGGGTGATCGGCTTCGATGGGCCGATCGACCTGCAGTCGCTCCGGCTCTACGGGCTGCCGGAGGCGGCGCCCGCGGTGCTGAACGGCACGCCGCTGTTGACGGGGGCGCTGTTCGGCTCCGGGCGACGGGAGTTCGCGGCGGAGGTGTCCTGGGACCTGCCGAGCCTGGCGCCGGGGGCGACCTCGCTACTCGACGTCACGGTGAACGGGGCGCGGGCCGGCGATCTGGCGCAAGCATCTCTGGTGTCGTCGACGCGCTTCATCGAGCTTGATACGGCCGTGTGGTCGAACAACACGGTGCGCGTCATGGCGCGGAACATCTCCGGCGCGACATTCGACCTGGCGGCGGGGACGCTGTCGGTGCAGGTGGTGAAGCGGCGCGTTCCATAAGCAGAACTCCCCGACCAGTGGCGTTTGCGCCGCTGATCCCTTCAGCAGCCGTGATCAGTTGTCCGCGCCTCCCCCGCGCCGAACCCCAAACAGGCGCCGAACTTCGCGCATTGCCAGCGAAGCCCCGCCACCGGCGCTGTGCGCGGCGTCGACGGTTGAATCCCACCATGTTCGCCCCGCTGCTCTACGCGAGTTTTGCGTAAGCTCAGCATCTGCCTTCGCCAGGACCATCTCCTTGCGTACGGCATCTACATTCCAAAACGGACGACCATCTCGCAGCACCGCGGGGACCCAACGAGCCTCTGGCCAAGCGAGAGCGTCTTGCACCGCCTCGAGCGCGGCACGGGTGGACTGCTCCTTGAGGCGGGAACCCTGCTTCCAGTCGTAGGGCGGCTCCCACTCTCCCGGCGGGTCCAGCCTATCCATGTGGGTCGGCACCACGATCACGGGCGGCACGCGCCGGCCCGCATGCTTTGCTGACCACTGCCGCAGTGCGTGGGCAAGGTCCGCATCCGGCGCGCGGTCAGCGCGATGCAACGCAACCGCCCATAGCACCATGTCGGCGCCCACAATCCTATCCAGCGGCGGGGCTTCGCCGTGACGTAGGCCAGGCGTGTCCACCAGCTCAACGGGACCAAGCCCCGGCAGATCGACAGCGAAGTCGTGTTCCCCTGCCGTGTGGATGCTCAGGCCCGAGAGGTTGACCGAACGCCCCACCAGCGCATTCACGAGAGAGGACTTCCCTGCGTTTACCTGGCCCACAACGCCTACGCGCAGCCGTATGGGTGTCGGCTGGCGCACTTTTACCGGCGCCCCCGCGCGTGGGAGCCCAGCAGGGGGAACATCGTGCTCAAGTCGGCACTGCCCACTATACAGCAGTATCGCTGTCTCTCCTGCTTGTCGCACGATGATCTCGGCAGCACGGCGCTTCATCATGGGAGTGAGGCCGCGCTGGGACAGACCGGTGGCGACGCTGGCCAACTCACCGACGAGCGCGTTCACGGGGTTGGCCACGATGCGCCCGATGAAGCGGCCCGTCCGGAAGAGTGGCATGCCGACGTCGAACCACGCTTTCATTTCTGCCGCGGTGTCGACGGCACGGAAAGTGATGTCCCGTGCCGAGGGGAAGACCCGAAGCAGATCGTTGCGTAGCCCGCGGCTGGTAAGCTCGACCGCCCGCAGCATTTCGGGAAGCGTCACCTCAAGAATCGGCATGTCGCGCGCTGGGTGATATGCCGCGGCCACGTCACTGAACACCCGAAGCAGCAGAGCGCGCACGGCGTCAGCGTCCTGGATGTCTTGAGCGGTTGCTTCTTCGATGATCTTCTTAATGCGCGCCCGCGCATCCCGCTCGGCGGGAGGAGCGCCGGCGAGGGCCTGCTTCAGCTGGATTGGCGGCAGTACTGGCCGCCATAACGACCCGGCGGCAAGCCCCAGGAAGGCGGCGACTCCCCAGCCGATGAACCACTCAAGCGCGACCCCACGTTCGAGCAGCCACAGGACACCCAGCGGGAGGAGGGCGAGTGTTGGAAGCGTTATCAGCGCGCCGCGGAGGATGAACCTCCACCAGGCTCGCAGGAAACGTCCGAGCCGTTGCGCAAGTCCTTCCGGTTCTGCTCCCACCACGTCTTGGCCTCCTTAAATCCTCCGTGCCAAGCCTGGCGCACCGCTTCGGCATTTGGCTCATGTCCACGGGAAAGCTGCGAAAAGAACAGCATTGCTGCTTCACCTGCCGCCCATGTTGCGGCGAACGAAGTTGCGGCCGCTGCTGCTGTCCCGACGAGCGGTACCAGCTTCACGAACTGTCGGATCAGCGAGGTTCCGCCAAAGCTAAGCGCAATGCCGGGTCCCAGTACTGCGACGAAGCGCCAGACGAGATCCGTGTTCCAGTCCAGGCCGCAGCGCGCTGCGATGGCGCGCAGCATCAGCCCCTGGGCGGTCGTGGCTCCGAACAGTCCAAGAAATGGCAGGGGCGGCGCTTCGGATGCGCCCGCAGCAATGGCGTACGGCAAGATGATCCTGAGTCGCGCTCCGTCGAGGAGATCTCCCCGTGGAACGAGCGGACCTATGACTCCAGGCAGCAGCGTACCGAGCAAGTCCAGCAGGCGGTCGGCGCCATAGCTGTGAGGCTCTAGCTGCTGTACTGCGCGGGTAAGGTCCAGCGGAACGAAAACAGGAGTGCCGCCCGGCAGAGCCCGAAAGGCTTGACGCTGTGCTGCAAGCGCTCGGCGAAGCTCCGTGGGTATGCCGGGAAGCACATCGTCACGCGCATCGCCATGAAATGGGTAAGGTAAGGCGTGCCCTGCGGCGGTCTCGTAAAGGTCGTGGAGGCGGGTCTGGGCCACCACGATCGGCCATTCGGGATGCCGCTGTCGAATGGTGCGCAAGGCGTCGAGCAGCCCGCCGATGTTGGCATCTTCTGCGCGCACTGCAACGAGAAGAACATGGGCTTGCTCTTCTGCTCGGGCTATCGCGGCCTTCGCCTCGGCTTCGTTGTCAGCTCCCTCCGCGCCAATGCCCGGCGTGTCGAGAAGCTGAAACAAGGGCCGCATCGGAGGTGGCGGCCAGGGGTGCAGGCGAGGCTCGCGAGTGGTGCGCTTGAACCCAAGACCGATGCCGTCTCCGCCCAATCCGGTTAGCTGCGCAGCAATGCTGGTCTTTCCCGCCTGCGCCTTGCCGATGAGCCAAATCACCGGGACAGGGGTCTCGATCCCGTCTTTGGACGGACCGTCCGCCGCCTGCTCCCCCATCAGGTGAACACTCCTCGCGCGGAGGCTTGCGCCTTTTCCAGCATCTCCCGCGTTACGAAGCGGACGGCGATGCCTAGCGCGGCAGTGAGTGCGGCGAGGTCATCGGCGAAGCCGATGCCTGGCAGAAAGTCCGGCACCGCATCTGCTGGCAGGATTAGGTATGCCAGCGCCGTAAAGAGCGCGGCCTTGGCCTCCTGAGGCGTCTTGGGATCGCGGGCCAGATGCCAGGCGGTGAGTGCGGGCAGGAGAAGTGCTTCGCCAGCGCGGCGGAGCACGCCGCGCATGACAGAGGGACTGGGATCTGTCGGGGTCATGGGAACTCCGCGGGCAGGGACGGTGCAGGGGAATGGGATGACTACGGCCGTCATGGCGCGTTGCCTTCCGAAAGGGGGGACCAGGGAAGGAAGGAGAGGTACTGGCGACGACGCTCGAGTCTTCCCCGGCGTGCGATGAGTTCCTCTCGCGGTGCGGCCTGCTTGGCCTTGAGCTGCTCGAGCTCTTCGAGGAATGCGGCCTTTGTCGCCTCCGCCGCCTGGTCGAACGCGTCGAGCGTATCGCGCCAGTAATCGTCGCAGCGCTGCTGCACGACGGCTTTGAGGTCGAGCTTCTCACCCCGGACGCCCTCGGCGATCTGACGCGCGAGCTTGGCCTGCCAGGAGCGCCCGAACACCTGCCAAGCGAGCAGGCCGACCGTCAGGGCTATGGCGACGCCAATCCCGACTGGCCCACCAAGTGCTGCGACCACAGAGACGCCCGTGGCGGTACCGCCGGCGATGCCGATCCCGAGTCGAGCGAGCAAGCTGACGACCTGCGGGACCAGGAGCCATGCGCCTAGGTTGCTCCCCCCGGCCACGGCTGCCGCCCAGACAGAGAGTGCGCCGAAGGTGCCGCCTGCGGCGAGGGCGCCTAGGAAGGCCGCGCGCGCGTCAAAGGGCACTGCGAGGCCGCCCAATTTCAGATCCTGCTGGGCCGCTGCGTAGATTTCGAGCAGCTCCTCGATCTCCCGCTTGAGCATTTCGGAGTGGCCATTCAGGTGCTCGACGATATCGGCTTCGAATTCGGCCAGAAGGCGGTTGCCGGCGTGCTGCTCGGCCTCTTCCGCACTGGTGAAGTTGCTGCGGATCCATGCCTCGATCGTCTGCGCACCCGCATCAGCGTCAGCACCGAAGCGGTAAGCAAAATGCGCTGTAACGAAGGTGCGTGTCTCGATCCGGGCACGGGAGACAAGCTTCTCAACCTTCTGGCCCTGCTCATTGAGCCTACCGAGCATGACGGGTGCCTGCTCCTCAAGCTCCGCAAGACGCGCGGCCGCAGCCTCCTGCTCTGCGAGGAACTGATCCAGGGCTTCGATTTGGCCCTGGTAGCTGGTCTCCGCCTTCGTCAAAAAGGTGGCGACCGCCTCGTCGGCCTGGGTCGCCACGAGGAGCGGAATCCTCTGGCCTAGTAATTCTTGAAGGTCCTGCTCGAAGGCAGCGCGCCGATCTGCGCGCTCGACATACCAAGGGAACATGCGATGGCGCAGGGCCTGTGCCGCTGTGTCCTCGCTGTCCTTTAGGAAGCGCGTCACGGCGGGGCCCAGACGCCGCACGGCTGCGTCTGCCGCATCGTCCAAGGTCTTGCTTATCTGAGCCTCGGTGACGTCGCCGTGGGCATGGGTTGCCAGGATGAAGAGTCGGCGGAGCGCTGGCTCGTCATCGCGCTGGGGCAGGACCTGGAGCAGCGTGCCGATGGCGCGGGTGTCCTCGGCGTTGAGGAAGCCATTGATCGGTGACAGATAGAGGATTGCATCCCCACCGCCGTAGACAGACCGGCCCAGCTGGTCGTCACGCTCAGAGTCACCCAGTCCCGGGGTATCGATGAAATCACAGACGCGCAGGATTGGCGCATCGACATAGACTGTGGCGGCCACCGCCTCTCCGGCCGTTGCCCCCAGAAGAAGCGGGTCGTCGTTGAAGCGTGCCAGCGTCTCGGAGTCGCCTGCCACAAGGCGGTGCCGTTCGCTCTCATCGCGATTGTCGAGATGCTCGGGCGAGAAGCCCTCTCCAAAAATCCAGACATCCTCGCGCTGCCATGCGGGCTTATCATCGATGTGGCGCACGAAGCAGACCAACCGAGTGGCGGGCCGGTAGCTGGAGGGAAGGCGATCCTGTCCCATCAACACATTGACCATTCGGGACTTCCCGGCATCGAAGCGGCCCGACAGGACGATGCGTGGCTTACGGCTCAGTTGCCGGATCGCGGCAAGGGCATCCGCTACACCCAGCGGATGAAGCGTGTCCTCTTCCTTGAGTTCAGGCTGACGCGCCCCATGATCGCCGATGCGTCCGACCGCGGCGTGGAGCGGGGCGTAGGGATCGCCGAAGTCCACACCCGCCTTAACCCGCACTTCGCCGCACGCTGCTAGCCAGGCACGCACGATGCGAAATGGGGTGTTCTCCGGGTTCTGCTCGTAGCGGGAGACCTGAGTGGGATGCAGGTCCAGCAGATGGCCGAGCTCGCTGAGGTTGAGGCCAGCCTGCTCGCGCCGCCCCCGCAGGTCGAGATCGTCGTCCTTCAGCATTTCAAGCCTCCGCGCGACGATGGTGGCGAGCCTGTCGGCGCGGACGGCGATAGGATTCCGGGTTCCAAACGGTGATGAGACGCCCCACCTCGTCCAGGACGACGACTGCGCCACCCTTGTCGCGAAGCTTGCGGAGGCCGCTCAGGATTTCGTCGAGTATCGGCTTGTCGAGGACCACCCGGTCCCCGTCCTGACGGCCGAAGACGGCCGCCAGGTCGATCAGCCACTTCGGGTAGCCTCGCTGAGAGGCCCTAGCCTTACCGTGCTCCGTGTACATCTGCGTCTCCATTTCACTCAGGAGTGATATGGAGGGATTTACGTGAATCTGGCTGGACGTTCAAGATGAAATTTCACCCCGGAGTGATTTTATCATCCTGAAGCGACGCGATGGTGAGCGGCGGGATCGTCAAGCGCCGGCCTGCGGTGAGGTGGGCGCCGTTCTCCAAGGCTCCAGCCTGGAGACCGCCTGTACCGAGTCGCACCTCCTCCGCCATTGCAACGAAATCGTAGATTTCCCCGTAACTTACTGACCTAGAGCGACTTTTTGGGCTTCACGTGCCCCAATTGGGCTTCACGTGCCCCAAAGAGTGCTCCAACATGCGGGCGACGTCCTGCCTCCGGTTACGGAAGAAGACCGGGCTCTACGAGTATCGGCGCTTCGTTCCCCCCCGAACTTCGCGACCATCTTCCGCCCGTCACCGGCTTCCCCGACAAGCCGGGCCGGACCGAGTTCACGCTGGCCCTTGGCACGGCCAAGGTGATGGAGGCAAATCGGCGCGCTGCGGAGATCGACGGCCGAGTGCAGCAGGCCATCGACGCCGCCAAGGCCAAGCTGGCAGCACTCACCGCGCCCACGGAGAGGCCGAACCACCCCAAAGCGCCCGATCCACCTCCCATGATCCTGCCGCGCCACGCGTTCGCGGCGCTGGAGCGATGGGAGCGCTCGGCCATCGAGCGCGCCGAGGCCGACGTCTTCAACGGCCCCGAGGCCATGCATCGATTCTCCGACGAGGCGGCCGCCAGAGGTGACCTTATCTACCGGCTTGAGCAGCGGTCCGGCCCCGAGTGGCGGACCAAGATCGCGCGGTTCGATCTGCTTCTGATCGAAGCCCTCGGATCGGAGGGCATCGTCGCTGTCGAAGATCACCCGGTGCTGGCCCGTCTCCGGGTGGTGAGACGCTGCTGGCCGTCCACCAGGAACCGCAGACCGTCGCGGCTGCTGGTAATGAAAGAGCCCAGGAAGTATCGGCCGTATCCTGCAACCTGCCCGAGTTCATGCCCCGCCTCGTGGTGCTCAAGGAAGTGCTCGGTCAGGTCGGAGATGAACTCGGCGATCTGGCGGTTCTGCCAACGATACTCGCGCTGGAAGAAGTCGATCCCGTAGCGGCGGGATTGCAGAGCATCCCGAACCGTCCGTGCGTGCGCATCGATCTCTTGCATCAAGCCCGCCTATCCGTCGCAGCCCGGCACGTTTCCCCTTTTTCGCGCGCACCGCGTGAGGTCACGAACCAAGCTGGCGAGTTATCGTCCATTGGAGCGTATCGGAGGTTATCTATTTGGTGGGGTTGCTGGAACGCCGCCCACGGTCTGACCGGTCATGCATGTTCGAGGGCGACATCTTCGGCGAGCCGACCCAACTCGCGTTCTGCCCGGCGGAGTGCCCCGCTCGTCCTGGCGGCGAGGCAGGTGAAGGTGTGGCGAGATGCCATCTCCGACAGCGAGAAGCCCAACGCCTCCAGTTCCCGTCGAACCTTGCGGCGGACATCGGCATCCGGGACGACATCCTCACGAACCACGAGGCGCAGTCGATGATCTTCGCCGTAGAGGAGTTCGCCAAGTGGCTTCAGACGTTTCTTGACGCCCACTCCGCGCTCGGAGCCCGTGAGCGCCTTGCCCACCAGGAAGCCATGAACACCGTGCGCGGTGTCCGCTACGCCTCGACCCTGTGGGCCGCCACGCGCCGGAACGGCGACTACTCGGGCCTCAACATCATGCACCAAGTGGGTGTCGGCGCGGCCCGGGACGCGACAGCGCGCAGCGCCCGTTGGTTCGCCTCGCTGGAGGACCAACTCAAGGCACTGAAGCAGGACAAGGACCTTGTGATTGCGCGCCGGCGTGGCTTGGCCAGCCAGCCGGACCGTGACCCTTGCAGCGCGGCGGCGGGCTGTCGTGATATGCGTTACAGCGACGCCGGCGCGCACCCGCCTCGGCCGCGACGAGAGGAACGCTGGCCCGACCATGGCACAACAACGGCCGCAGACGGCGCCCGTCCTGAACGAGACGGTCTATGGTGCGCTCAAGCAGCGCCTGTTCACCGGCCAGCTTCGCCCCGGACAGAAACTGACGCACCAGATGCTGGCCGAGGCGCTTGGCGTCTCCCGCACCCCGGTCCGTGAATCCCTCGAGCGGCTCTATCAGGAAGGATTCGTGCTGCGCGTGCCGAATCGCGGCTACTACGTCGCCGAGATCGACGCCCAGGAAGCGCGTGAACTTTACGAAACGCGCGAGGCGCTCGAAGTCTATGAACTGCGGCGCACGTTCGAGCGTGGCATCGCCGCGGTCGATCTCGACCGGCTGGAGAGATTGAACGAGGTCTATGGCAGCCGCATCGGTGTGACCTTCACGCGGCAGCGCCTGCTGCTCGACCGGGACTTCCACCTCGCCCTCGCAGCCCTGTCGGGCAATCGCTACATGCTGCGCTGCGTCGAACAGGTTTTCGAGCGGCTGATCCTCAAGCGCCGTGCCGATGGCTATTCCGATACCGGCGAGGCACCGCATCGCGAGCATGTCGAACTGCTCGCAGCGCTGCGGCGGGGTGATCTCGTTGCGGCGCAGGACAGCCTCGCACGGCATATCGGCAATGCGCGCCTGCGGCTGCTCGCGTATCTCGATGCAGACCTGCCGCGCGCCCTGGCGCCGGCGCGCCGCATGAAGGCGACGATTCTCCGCCGCTGAGCGCGGCGCGACTTGACGCATGCCGCGGTGCGTGATGCGGTGTGCAAAATTGGATGCAAAATTGACGGCGGGGGCCATAGCCCGGCTCGCCGTGTCACCGGGGGAAATGCCATGCCGTTGCCCGAGCCGGCACCACGCCGGCACCTGCACCACCGCCGCGTCGAATGCCAGGGCTATGAACGGCAGGACGGGCTGTTCGATATCGATGCCCGCGTTACCGACCAGCGCAGCTACGACCTGATGCGCCCGGATGGCCGCCTCGCGCCTGGCGGTGAGCCGGTGCATGACATGTGGCTGCGCCTGACGGTGGACCGCGAACTGCGCATCGTCGACGTGCTGGCCAGCACCGACACCGCGCCCTTCGCGACCTGTTCCGGCGGCGCGGGGCAGATGCAACGCCTCGTCGGCGAACGCATCGGCGCCGGCTTCACACGGCGAACGCGCGAATTGCTGGGCGGCGCGCTGGGCTGCACGCATCTGGTCGAACTGCTCGGCCCCGCCGCCACCACCGCCTTCCAGACCCTGGTGCAACTTCGCTTCGCCGCGCCGGACCGGCTCGACCCGCAGGGCCGGCCGGTGAAGATCGACAGCTGCTACGCCTATGCCGCCAACCGCGACGTGGTGCGCGAGCGCTGGCCCGAACACTATACGGGTGACCCGGCATGAGCGACGCCGCACGCCGCCGCATCGAAGCCCTGGCCCTGCTGTTGCTGGCACTGCTCGGCGTCGGTGCGCTGATGCTGTCGCTGCGGCTCGGGCTGGGTGGGGAGGAGACGCCTGGCCCGGGCCTGTTCCCCGCCATGGCCGCGGCGCTGCTGCTGGCGCTGGTCGTGCCCCTCGCCTTCGCCCTTTTGCGCCCGGTTGGCGGACAGGAGCCGGCCGAGGAGATAGATGCCGATGGTGGGCGCCGCCTTGGGCTTTACCTGCTGGCCATGGCGGTGGCGGCGCTCACCCTCGTGCCGCTGGGTTTCGCGCTGGGCATCGGTATCGCGCTGGTTGTCGTGCTGCGCTTCGCGGAGGGGCTGGGCTGGGCGCGTTCGGTCACGGTCAGCGCGCTGGGCATTGCCGCCTGCTTTATCCTGTTCGACCGGCTGCTGGAGGTGCCGCTGCCGCGTGGCACTTTCTGGCCGGGCTGAGGCGCGCATCGCATGGACGTCCTCGACGGGCTCACCCTCGGCTTCGCGGTCTCGTTGTCACTGCAGAATCTGCTCTATTGCCTGGCGGGCGCCATGATCGGCACGGCGATCGGCATTCTGCCCGGCCTCGGCCCGACAACCACCATCGCGCTGCTGCTGCCGGTCACTTTCCGGCTCGACCCGATCGGTTCGATCATCATGCTGTCGGGCATCTACTACGGCGCCATGTATGGCGGCTCGATTACCTCGATCCTGATCCGCATCCCGGGCGAGGCCGCATCGGTCGTCACCTGCCTCGATGGCTATGAAATGGCGAAGCGCGGCCGGGCGGGCCCGGCGCTGGGCATCGCGGCGCTGGGCTCCTTCATCGCTGGCACCGCGGCGACGCTGGGCGTGGCCATGCTCGGGCCTTCGCTCGCGGCGGTAGCGCTCGCGTTCGGGCCGGCGGAGAAGGCGATGCTGGTGCTGCTCGGTCTACTACTCGTGACACATGTCTCCACCGGGTCGCGGTCACGCGCGCTGGTCATGGTGGTGGTGGGGCTGCTGCTGGGCACCATGGGACTCGATCCGATCACCGGGGAGCAGCGCTTCACCTTCGGCGCCACCTACCTGTTCGATGGCGTGAGCATCGTGATCCTGGCCATGGGCCTGTTCGGCGTCGCCGAGCTGCTCGCAATCGCGCTGAAGCGGGAGAGCCGGGGCGATGTCATCGCCCGGCCGAAGAAGTGGACCGAGACGCTGCCCACTGCGCAGGATTGGCGCGACAGCGCGGCGCCGATCGCGCGCGGCAGCCTGCTCGGCTTCCTGCTCGGATTGCTGCCGGGCGCCGGCGCGCTGATCGCCTCCTTCGCCTCCTACGTCACGGAAAAGCGCCTATCGCGCTCGCCCGAGCGCTTCGGCCATGGCGCTATCGAGGGCGTGGCCGGGCCGGAGGCGGCGAACAATGCCGCGGCGCAAGCCAATTTCGTGCCGCTGCTGAGCCTCGGCATCCCCTCCTCCGTCGTGATGGGCGTGATGATGGGCGCGCTGATGATCCAGGGCATCGCCCCCGGCCCGGCGCTGGCGGCACAGCATCCGGAACTGTTCTGGGGCGTCATTACCAGCATGTTCCTCGGCAACCTGATCCTGGTCTTGCTGAACGTGCCGCTGATCCGCGTCTTCGTGCGACTGCTGGATGTGCCGATGACACTGATGGCGCCCGCGATCATGCTGTTCTGCATCGTCGGCGCCTACAGCCTGAACAACAACTGGCTGGATGTGGTGGTGATGCTGGCGCTCGGCGCGCTCGGCTTCTTCCTGCGGCTGGCCCGCTTCGATCCGGCACCGCTCGTGATCGCCTTCGTGCTCGGAGAAGTGTTCGAGGGCTCGGTCCGCCAGGCACTGCTGATCAGCGGCGGCGAGATCGAGGTTTTTGTTTCCAGCCCGCTTTCAGCCGGCTTCGCCATCGCGGCAGCGCTGGTGCTGGCGCTGCCGCTGGGCCAGCGCCTGCTCGGCCGCCGCCTCGCCGCAGACACTTCCATCACCCGGCCGCAGACCGGACCCACAGGAGGAACAACGCCATGAGCCAGTTGACCCGCCGCGCGGCCCTTGTCGGGCTTTCCGCCATCACCCTCGCCGCGCCGCGCATCGCGATTGCGCAAGGATTTCCCGCGAGGCAGATCCAGCTCATCGTTCCGTTTGCCGCGGGTGGCGGTACCGATCTGGTGGCTCGGCACTACGCCGCCGCCGCGGCGCGGCTGCAGAATGTCGCGATCCAGGTAGTACCGACCGCCGGCGCGGGCGGTGCACGCGGCAGCAAGCTGGTGGCGGAGGCCCCGGCCGATGGGCACACGCTGCTGTTCGGCACGATGGGGTCCAATATCACAGCGCCGCTGCTCAACGATGTCGGCTATCAGCCCGACAGCTTCGAGCCGATCGCCATCGTCTCGGCGCCCACCTTCATCATCGCCGCGCGGCCCGATTTCGCCGGCAAGACCATGGCGGAGCTGATCGTCCAGGCACGGCGCCAGCGCCTCACCTACGGCTCCTCCGGGGCGGGCGGTTCGGCGCATGTCGCTATGGAGCTGTTCGCCCGCAAGGCCGGCGTGGAGTTCCGCCACGTGCCCTTCAACGGCAGTTCGGAGGCGGTGGTCGCCGTGATGGGCCGACATGTGAACCTCGCACTGCCCTCCACCGGCTCGGTGCTGGAGCAGGTGCGCAGCGGCCAGATCCACGGTATCGTCATCACCGCCGATGAGCGCACGCCGCAGGCGCCACAAATCCCCACTGTCAAGGAAAGCGGCATCGACTTCAGCTTCGCGACTTGGCGCGCCGTGCTGGCGCCGCGCGGCACGCCGCCGGCGATCCAGCAGTTTTTGGTCGAGCTTTCCGCACGTGTCACGCAGGACGCCGAGTTCATTGCCCAGGCCACGCGGGTGGAAGGCGAGCCGCCGATCTTCGTCGGCGGCGCCAATTTCCGACGTCAGCTGGAACGCGAGACCGCCGAGCAGCGCGAGATCGCGCCTACGCTGCGCCGCCGCTGACACCGAGGAGCCGCAATCCCGATGACCGAATCCAGCACCATCGATGCGCTGCGCGTCGATACCGCCCCCACCCTCAGCGACGAGGCGATCGAAAAGGCGCGTTCGCTGATCGGGGTGTGGCTGCGGCGCGACGTGCACCTGCCATCGATCTATGAGCCGATCTCGCCGCACGACATCCGGCGCTGGGCCAACTACAGCGTCGGGGACGACAACCCGCTGTTCTGTGATCCGGGCTACTGCAAGCAGACGGTCTGGGGCACCACCATAGCGCCGCCGACCTTTCTCTACACCATCGACAGCGGCATCGTCGCACCCGGCCTGCCGGGTATCCAGTGGATCTTCGCCGGCGGCCGTTTCGAACATTTCGAGCCCGTGCGCGCCGGTGATACCATCACCGCCCGCGCCCGCGTGATTGACGTGCAGATCAAGGAAGGCCGCGCGGTGCCGCGCTTCGTCAACCAGGTGGGCGAGGTGATCTACGCCAACCAGCTCGGACAGACCGTCTGCCGCTACGAGGGCGACATCTTTCGGGTGCCACGCGCGAAATCCGGCCAGGGCTTCAAGTTCAAGAACGAGACCGGCCGACGCACCCGATACACCACAGCAGAGATCAGCGAGATCGCCGCCGCCTACCGCAGCGAGGAGCGCCGCGGCGCCGCACCGCGCTATTGGGAGGATGTGGCGGTCGGCGACACGCTGCCGACCATCGTCAAGGGGCCGCTGACACTGGTGGACATCGTGGGCTTCTATGCAGGCCGACGCACAGTCTACAACGTGATGAAGCTGGCCTTCGCCGAGCGCGACAAGCATCCCTCCAACGTCTATGTCTCGCCCGCCAGCGGAGTGCCGATGCATCCCGCAGCCGGTCATTTCGATGTCGAGATTGCCCAGGAGGTGGGCTTCCCCGGCGCCTATGACCAAGGCTGGCAGCGCCTCAACTGGGGTGCGCATCTGCTGACTAACTGGTGCGGCGATATGGGCTTCGTGCGCCGCTATGCCGGCCGCGTGCTGGTGCCCAACTTGGTCGGCGACCTCACCAGGGTCACCGGCGAGGTGGTCGACAAGACCAAGCAGGATGGCGAGGCGCTGGTCCATGTGGCGTGGCGCGGTACCAACCAGCGCGGCGAGAAGAACAGCGACGGCACTGCAGTCATCCGCCTGCCCTCGCGCGATGTGAGCATCCGCCGATGAGCCTGCGCGCGCCCCTGGAGGGCATCCGCGTGCTTGACTTCACCCATGGCGTGGCGGGGCCCTATTGCTCCGCGGTGCTGGGTGACCTTGGCGCTGATGTGGTCAAGATCGAGAAGCCCGAGCGCGGCGACCCGACGCGCTACATGAATGTCAGCGAACGCTTCCACACCCGCATCCCCGAGGTTGGCGGCGACTACTTCCTGGCGATCAACCGCAACAAGCGCAGCATCGCGCTGGACATCAAGACCGATGCCGGGCGCGAGGCCGCGCTCGATCTCGCGCGATGGGCCGATGTCGCGGTGCAGAACTTCCGCCCCGGCGTGCTGGAACGTGCCGGGCTGGGCTATGCGGCGCTGCGGGCGGTGAACCCCAGGATCATCCTGGCCAACCTTTCCGCCTATGGCGAGGGGCCCTTCGCCGACAAGCCCGGCATGGATGTCGCCGTGCAGGCGCGTGCCGGCGTGATGCGCATCACCGGCGTGGTCGGCAGCGATGAGCCGGTGAAGCCCGGCGCCTCGCTCGCGGATTTCGGCGGCGGCATCTACCTGGCGACCGCGGTGCTCGCCGCGCTGGTCGATCGCGGACGAACCGGCGAGGGGCAGGAGGTCAGCGTTTCCCTGCTCGACGCCACCATGGCACTGCTGTCCAACTTCTCGGTCGCGGTGATGGATGGGCAGGCCGAACTGAAGCCGATGGGCTCTGGCCATCCGCAGCTGGTGCCCTACCAGGCCTTCCCGACCGCGGACGGCTTCGTGGTGATCAGTGCTGGCACCAACAAGATCTACCGCAATGTCTGCACCGCACTCGGCCTACCGCAGCTGGGCGACGATGCGCGCTTCAAGACTAACCAGGACCGCGTACGCAACCGCGCGGCACTGGTGCCGTTGCTGGCGGAGGCGATGCGCGGGCGCAGTACCGCGGCTTGGCTGGAGATTCTGGAGGCGGCCGATATCCCTTGCGCGCCGGTCAACGATATGGAGCAGGCCTTCGCGGACCTGGCGCGCATCTCGCCCGCCATGGTTGTGCCGGTGGAACACCCCGGCATCGGTACTTTGCACTTGTGCGGCGTGCCTTTCCGCTTCGGCGCGATGGCCGGCTCCATCCGTCGTCCACCACCGATGCTGGGCGAGCACACCCACGAAATCCTCAGCGGCATTCTCGGCTACGGGGATGCGCAGATCGACAGGATGCAGGCATGCAAGGCGATCTGAACGGCCGCACGGCGCTGGTGACCGGCGCCGGCCGCAATATCGGCCGCGCCATCGCCCTCGCTCTGGCCGGGGCAGGCTGCAACCTGGTGCTGAACGGATCGCGCGACCGCGCCGCGCTGGAAGCCGTGGCACGAGAGGCCGAGACGCTGGGCGTGCATGCAATGACGGCGCTGGCCGATGTCGGTGATGCGACGGCGGTAGCGTGCATGGTGGCACAGGCGGCAGCGCGTTTCGGCGCGGTGCACATCGCGATCAGCAATGTCGGCCGCCGCGCTGTGCGACCGCTGCTCGAGATCACGCCGGAGGAATGGGACTCCACCCTGCGCACCAACCTCAGCGCGTGCTTCTACCTCGCACGCGCGGTACTGCCGGGCATGCAGGGTGCCGGCTTCGGGCGCATCATCCACATCTCTGGCCGCGACGGCTTCTGGACGCGGGAAAGTCGCGCCCACAACGTCACTGCCAAGGCGGGCATGCATTCGCTCGCCAAGGCGATCGCGCTGGAATTCGGCCCGCATGGCGTCACCGCCAACACCGTCGCGCCGGGACTGATCGACACGATCCGCGATCCCCATACACATCCGGGCATGGCCGCCGAGGCGGCGCTGCGCGTCCCGCGCATCCCGGCGCGCCGCATGGGCACGGTGGCTGACATCGCCGAGACCTGCCTGTGGCTCTGCAGCCCCAAGGCGGGCTTCATCACCGGGCAGCTCGTGCATGTGAATGGTGGCGAGTTCCTGGCATGAGCGAGACACCGCGCCATCGGCTGGACTACGTCTTCCGCCCGCGCTCGGTGTGCATGGTCGGCATCTCTGCCGACGCGCACAAGCTGAACGGCGCGCCGCTCGGCATTCTGCGCCAGCATGGCTTCTCCGGGCAGATCGAGCTGGTCAATCCGAAATACGATGAGATCGCCGGCCTGCGCTGCCATCGGCGGCTGCACGACGTACCGCATGGCATGGACCTCGCCTTCCTGATGCTGCCCGCGGCGGATGTGCCGCAGGCGCTGGAGGATGCGGCCGATCGCGGCATGAAGGGCGCCATCGTCCTGTCCTCGGGCTTCGAGGAGGTGGCCGATGGCGCGGGGCTGGCGCGGCGTGTGCGCGACATCTGCCGCGATCGCGGCATCGCGCTGATCGGCCCGAATTGTGAGGGCGTGTGGTCGGTGCGCGCCAAGGCGATCCTGACCTTCGGCTCGGCCGCGCGACGCGAGGTGATGCACCATGCCCCGCTAGCCATCGTCAGCCAGTCCGGAGCCATCAGCGGTGCCATCGGCCGGCATCTCCAGGACGAAGGCTATGGCTGCGGTTACGTCGTCTCGGTCGGCAACGAGACCGATACCTCGATGCTGGAGGTGATGGATTGGCTGCTTGACCAGGAAGATGTCCGCCATGTGTTGTTGTTCCTGGAGGGCCTGCGCGATGGCTGGCGGCTGTGCGAGGTCGCGGCTAAGGCGCGCGCGCGCGCCATCACCATCGTTGCGCTGAAATCCGGCAACAGTGCCGCCGGGCAGGAAGCCGCCGCTTCGCACACCGGCAAGATCGCTACGCCCTTCGGCATCTATCGCGACATCTTCGCCCAGCACGGCATCATCGCCGTGGACAGCCTGGCGGAACTGGTGGAGGCCGGCCGGATGCTGCCGCACCTGCCCCCGCTGCGCCGCGCACCCGGCGCACATCCCGGCATCTCCGTCTGCTCGGTGCCCGGCGGGACGCGGGCACTGACGGCGGATGCCTGCGCCGATCTCGGCGTGCCGATGGCGCGCTTCGAGACGGCGACCGTCGCTGCGCTGACCGCGGTGCTGCCGCGCTTCGGATACGCGCAGAACCCAACCGACCTGACCGGCCAGATCTTGTCGCGGCCCGCCATGCTGGATGAGGCGCTCGGCATGGTCGCGGGCGATCCGAATACCGAGGCGATGGTGGTGCAATTCGCCAATCGCGGCCTGCGCGACGCGCGTGATCGCGCGCCTGCCATGGCGGCAGTGGCCGCGCATCATGGCACGCCCATCATCGTCAGCCTGCTGGCCGACGAAATGCCCGCCGCCGAACGCCGCGCCGCGGTGGCGCAGGGCATCGGCGTGGTGCGTGACCCGCGTGAGGCGGTGCGGCTGCTCTCGTGGCTGTATCGCCGCGACCGGCCCCTCGCCGGGCATGAGGCCGAGGCCGCGCCACCGCCCCCCCTCGCGGCCCCGGACGGCAGTTGGGCGAGCATGGCACGCTTTCTCGGCGCGCTGGGCATCGGCGTGCCGCCCTGGCGCGTCCTGCGTGACGATGTGGCGGTGCTGGCCGGCCTGAACTTCCCCCTCGCCGCCAAAGCACTGCCGGAGGCTGTCGCGCACAAGACGGAACTCGGCGCCGTGGTGCTGAACCTGCGCGACCGCGCCGGGCTCATCGCCGCCGCTGCGCGCATCCGTGAACGCCTGGGCGATCCCAGCGCGCCGCTGCTGGTGCAGGAGATGGTCACGGGTGGTGTCGAGGCCACGCTCAGCGTCGCGCGCAACCCGGATTTCGGCGCGCTGCTCGCTATCGGGTCGGGGGGCGTGATGGTCGAGCTTTTCCAGGACCTGGCGCAATTGCTTCTCCCGGCGAGTCCGGGTCAGGTGGAGGCGGCGATCGAGCGCCTGCGCCTCGCTCCCCTGCTGCGCGGCTTCCGCGGCGCGGCGCCGGCTGATCACGCCGCGCTGGTGCGCGCCGCGGTGGCGCTTGGCCAGGCCTTCCTGGCCTTGCCGCCTGCAGTGCTGGAGATCGAGCTGAATCCAGTCTTCGTCCTGCCCAAAGGCCGCGGCGTTGTCGCCGTGGACATGCTGTTCCGCGCGAAGGAGCTCCCCTTGTGAACGCGACCGCCCCGCCCCCCTACACGGCCACCCTCGCCCGTTTCGCCGTCGGCGCCGCGCAGTGCGAATTTCCCGCGCGCGCCCGCGCAATGGCGGTGGACGCCATCACCGATTGCGTCGGCTGCATCCTAGCCGGCACCGGCGAGAAGCTGGTGGGACCGCTGCTGGAGGTCGTGGCGGAAAACCCGGCGGCGCCGGCGGCGATGCTCGGCCTGGGCCGCCGTGCCGCGCCGCCCGACGCCGCGCTGGTCAACGGCACCCTGGCGCATGCGCTGGACTACGACGACACCAACCACCCCGGCTACGCCCATCCCACGGCCGCGATCCTGCCCGCCCTGCTGGCTGCCGCATCGCTGCGGCCGACGGCGACGGGGCGTGACGTGGTGGCGGGCTACATCGCCGGCATCGAGGTGGTCGGCAAGCTCGGCGCGGCGCTCAACACCGCGCACTACAAGCGCGGCTGGCATGCGACGAGCACCTTCGGCAGCATCGCCGCCGCGGTCGCCGCGGCCTCCATGCTCGGCCTTGACGAGGAACGCAGCGCCGTCGCCATTGCGGTCGCGGGCAGTTCGGCCTCGGGCCTGCGGGCGAACTTCGGCACCATGACCAAGCCGCTGCATGCGGGCCTCGCAGCGCGCAACGGCGTTCTGGCTGCGCTTCTGGCGCAAGCGGGCTGGACCGCGAATCCAACGGCGCTAGAACATGGCGCCGGTTATGTGGCCGCCTTCAACGGCGATGCCGAGGTGCGCGGCGCGCCGCTCTCCCGCTGGGGCGAGCAGTTGGAGATCCTCTCGGAATACGGCCTGGCGCTGAAGCCCTATCCTTCGTGCGGCGCCACCCATCCCGGCATCGAGGCGGCGCTGCTGCTGCGCCCCGAGATCGGCGCCACGCCGATCCGCCGCGTCCGGCTCGGCGTCTCTGAGATGGCCTTCCGGCCGCTGATCTATGTCGATGCGACGACCGGGCTGGAGGGCAAGTTCAGCCTGCACTACTGCATCGCCGCGGCGCTGGTGCATGGCGAGTTGGGTCTCGCCAGTTTCCTCGACGAGCGCGTCGGCGACACGCGGGTCAAGGCGCTGATGGCGCGCACCACGATGGAAGCGGATGATCGCGTGCGGCACGACCCGGAATTCGCCACTGTCGTCGCGCTGGAGCTCGAGGATGGCCGCATTCTCGAGAAGCTGGTGCCGCTCGCCATGGGCAAGCCAAGCCGCTGGTTCGACGAGGCGAGGCTTCGCAGCAAGCTGGGGGATTGCATCCGCCACGCGGCGCCGGCCACGCCGGATGCGTCGGTGGATCGCCTGTTCGCCGCGCTGCAGGGGTTGGACAGCGCGAAGCCGGTATCCGGCCTGCTGTCGCTGCTGGAGCCGAGGCTCGCACCCGCGGCCTGAGACCCACAAGGGCGGCGGCACGCGACGCTCCACGGCGACCCATCAATTTGGGTCGCCCGAAACTGTATCATGCCACCGATCCGATGAGCGGATTTCGCTAGGCCGCTTGCAATTGGCCCCTACTGCGGCTCGATCCGTGCGTCGCGCACGACGCGTGTCCACTTGGCGAGGTCGCGCGCGATCTCCTGCCCGAAGGCCGCGGGCGCCTCGGGCGGGAAGGCCTGGATGAAGGTCTGCGCGAGCCGCCGCGCCACGCCCGCATCCGACATCACGCGGCGCAGCGCCTCGACCCACCAGGTCACGATCTCCGCCGGCGTGCCGGCCGGTGCTAGCATCGCCGTCCAGGACAGGGCTTCGATGGTCGCGAGTTCGGGCACGCCGCTCTCGGCCAGGCCGGGAACCTCCGGCACCAGGTCCGAGCGACCGGGCTGGATCAGCGTCAACGCCCGCATCGTGCCGCCGCGCGCCTGCGGCACGGCGGAGGCGAAGCCATCGATCATCAGGTCCACGCGCCCGGCGGCGATATCGGTCAGCGCCTGCGCGCTGCCGCGATAGGGCACCGATTCGATCTTCGTACCGAGCGACAGGCCGAGCAGCTCCATCGCCAGGTGGCTCATCGTGCCCAGGCCCGGATTGGCGGCGGTGAAGCGGCCCGGCGGGGCGGCGCGCAGCACGGCGGCGGCCTCCGCCATGGTCCGCGCGGGGAAGTTCGGCGAGACGACCAGGACGAAGCCGTTGCGCGCGAAGACGCCGATCGGCGTCAGGTCGCGGATCGGGTCATAGGGCAGGTTGCGCGTGAGCGGCGGGTTGACGACCAGGGGCGACTGCGTGGTGCAGAGCAGCGTATAGCCGTCCGGCCGCGCGCCCGTCACCGCCTGTATGCCCAGCGCGCCCGAGGCGCCGGCGCGGTTCTCCACGACGACGGTCACGCCGCTGCGCGTCTGCATCTCCTCCGCCACGAGGCGCGCGAGGATGTCGCTGGTATTACCCGGCGGGAAGGGCACGACCACGCGCACCGGCCGCGATGGATAGGCCTGGGCAAGCGCTGGCATCGGCAGCGCGGCGAGGGCGGTTGTCGCCAGCAGGCTGCGGCGGCGGAACTGGAATGTCATCTCTGGAACCCCTTCCTCAGGCATTGACCATCGCGTCGAGGCGGCGGCGGAACATCGGCCCCCAGCCCCCGGCACGCAGCATCGCCACCAGGTGTTCGGCGAGCGGCGGGAAGGTGGCTTCCGTGCCGCGCGTGAGGTTGCGGATGCGCGCGGTGGCGAAATCCACCTCGATCTCCTCGCCATTGTCGAACATGGCGCGCACGCCCGGGCAGCGCGGCAGGACAGGCAGCCCGGCAGCCAGCGCGTTGCGGAAGGAGCCAATGGGGATGCTCTCCGCCACCAGGCCGACGCCGCAGCCCTTGAGGCCGATCATGCCCTGGATATGCGCATTGCCCTGCGCGAAGCGGCGGCCGCCCACCACGATGTCGCCCGGCCGCGCGCGCTTGGGGAAATCGGGATCGAGACCGGCGAAGACGTGGTCCTTCAGCACTTCGGGCCGCGTCTCGCGCTTCAGCGCCCATTCAAGCGCCATCAGGTCACCGTCGATCGCGACATTGTCCGGATAGACCCAGGCGCGCCCGCGCAGCAGAAGGTTGCTCATGCTGCCGCACTCCAGCCCGCTTGCTGCAACAGTGGCCGTGGATCGGCGATCGCGCCGGCGATGGCGGAAGCCGCGACCGTCGCCGGGCCCGCGATGTGCAGCACGGCGTCATGCGCGCCAAGTCGGCCCGGTTCGTTGCGCGTGCCGGTGCCGATCGAATGCTCGCCCGCGCTGACACCGCCGATGCGCCCGCCGGCGCACACGCCGCAGCCAGGCGCTGTCACCATCGCACCGGCGCGGATGAACACCTCCATCAGCCCCTCGGCCGCGGCATCGGCTGCAACCTGCTGGGTCGCGGCGGTGATGATCAGCCGTACGCCCGGCGCCACCTGGCGACCGCGCAGCACCGCGGCTGCGACGCGCAGATCCTCCAGCATGCCCGAGGCGCAGGAGCCGACGAAGGCGTGCTGGATCGGTCGGCCCGCAACCTCGGTCACGTCCACCACATTGTCCGGCGTGGGCGGCAGCGCCACCTGCGGCGCCAGCTTCGTCAGATCCAGCGTGACGCGCGCGCGATAGCGCGCATCCGCATCAGGCAGCATCGGCTGCATCGGCCGCGTCGCGCGCGCCGAGACATAAGCGAGGCTGCGCGCATCCGGCTCCATGATGGAGGAAACGGCGCCGAGTTCGACCGGCGTATTGCAGAAGGTCTGGCGTGCGTCGATGGAAATGTCCACGAGCGCAGGCCCGCCGAACTCCACCACCGCATCCTCGAACAGCGCGGCATCATGCGCCGCGATCAGCTTCTGCGCGGCGTCGCGCGCGAAGACGCCGAAGGGCAGCCGGCCGGTAAGCTCCACCCGCAGAGTCTCGGGCACCTGCAGCCAGACCGACCCGCAGGCCAGCACCTCGGGCACCTCGGTCAGCACGGCGATGCCGAGCGCGCCGATCGAGCCGTAGTTGGTCACGTGCGGGTCGTAGGACAGGACGAACAAGCCCGGGACCACGATCCCCTCCTCGATCGGAAACACATGGCCCAGGCCGCCGCGGCCGGCATCGCGGTGCGCGACTCCGAAGCGCTGCGCAATGGCGCGCACCGCCTGCTGCCGCGCGAAGGCCTGCGGCGAGACGGCCAGCGGCTCGTGGTCGGTCACCAGCAGCACGCGCGACGCATCGTGCAGCCTGGTCACGCCGAATTCGTCCAGGGTGCGGAAGGCGTTCACCGTGTACCAGTCATGCACAGTGACGAGTTCCGCCTCCGGCATCACGATCTCGCCCGCCGCCACCCGGCGGTGGCAAATGCGCGAGAGAATCTTCTCCGCAATCGTCTGCCCGGCTGTCACTCAGCGGCTCTCCTTCTGTCCATGCGCCAGCCGAGTGCCGCGGAGATTTCCGCCGCCGCATCGCGCAGCGCCTGCTCCACGCGCCGCTCGCGCGCGGCATCGAAGCGCACGGTTGGTACGCCCACCGAAAGTCCCGCGCAGGCGCGGCCGGCGGCGTCGAAGACTGGCAGGCCCATTGCGATGATGCCCGGAACCATTTCCTCGCGGCTCCATGCAATGCCGCCGGCGGCCACCGCGGCGAGTTCCCGCCGCAGCACGGCCGCGTCGGTGATCGAATGCGGCGTCACCTGGCGCAGGCTCCCAGTGCCGAGCCATGCTTCGCGCTGATCGTCCGGCACGAAGGCCATCATCGCCTTGCCGCCGGCCGAGGCATGCAATGGCCCGCGCTGGCCAAGCTGCAGCGAATACAGGATCGGCTGGTCGCAATTCTCCTTGCAGACGACCACCACATCGGTCTGCTGGCGCAGCACCAGGGCCGCGGACTCCCCGGTGCGCAGCATCAGCGAGGCGATGAAGGGCTGCGCCACGCGCGTGACGTCCATCCGACGTAGCAACGTTCCCGCCAGCCCCAGCAGCGCGGGGCCAAGCCGATAGCGCTCGTTCTCCACCGCGACATAGCCGCGTGCCTCAAGCGTCGCGAGCAACTCCGACAGGCTCGATTTCGGCATGCCGAGCGCACGCGCCATCTCGCCATGCGTCGGCGCCAGGGGCTGCGCGGCCAGCAATTCGAGCACATCCAGGGCGCGCGTTGCGGATTTGACGGGGGTGGGCGGCATGCCTCTTGATTTCCGAACCGTGTTCGCTCTACCGAACACGCCGCCGTTCCGCAAGCGCCACCCGCCCATCCCGCCAGCCCGCATCAAGGAGCCAAGATGGCAGAGCAGACCCCGCCGGCCCGGCTTGACGCGCTGATGGCATCGGCCCACGCGCGGCCGGTGCTGGCCCCCGGCGTCTGGGACGGGCTTTCGGCGCGGCTGGCTGTCGCGGCCGGCGCGGTGGCGCTGCATGCCTCGGGCGGGGCCATCGCGCGGGCGGCGGGGCAACCCGATCTCGGCATCATCGGCCTGGCCGAGATGGAAGCGCGGATCGGCGAGATCGTGGAAGCCGCGCCCGGTGTCCCGGTGATCGCTGATGCGGATACAGGCTATGGCGGGCTGCTCAACCTCGCGCATGCGGTGCGGCGTTTCGCCCGCCTCGGCGTTGCGGCGCTGCACCTCGAGGACCAGCCTTTCCCAAAGCGCTGCGGCCTTTTCGAGGGCGTGCAGGTGGTGCCGACCGACGAGATGGTGGCGCGGCTGCGCGCCGCGCGTGAGGCGTGCCCGCCAGGGGGCCCGCGGATCATCGCGCGCACCGATGCGGTGAAGGCCGAGGGGCTTGAGGCGGCGCTCGAGCGCATGCGCGCCTACCTCGCCGCTGGCGCGGATATTGCCTTCGTGGAGGGGCTGGACAGCGCAGCGGCCATCCGCCGCACCGCGGCCGCGCTCGCCCCCGCGCCGCTGCTGCTGAATGCCAGCATGAGCGCCGAAGGCCTGCCGCTGCCGCTGGATGTGCTCGCGGCGCTTGGTGTGCGGATCGTGATCTATCCGGGCGATGCCCAGCGCGCAGCCATCGCGGGCATGGCGCGCGCCTTTGCGGCCGTGCTAGGGGCGGGCGACAGCCGCGCCATCGCCGCGGAACTCGCGCCCACGCGGTTGCGTGACGAATTGGTGGGCACCTCGGCCCTGATGCAGGCGGAGGCCCGGTGGCGATCGCAGGGCGGCGATGGCTGAGGCGTTGCTCCATTCAGCCGGGTCGCGATGGGCCGCATTGAACACAGAACTGCAACAACTGGCTTGCGGCGGCCTCTCTTGTTGCATACAAACCCATTGGCAATGTGGGGCAGAGGGCCGGGCCGGGCGCCCGCCTTGCCGGGCGGGGGACGGGATGGCGACCGCCTGGGAACAGGCCTATCTCACGCTGCGCCGGCAATTGGCGGACGGAACCTTTCCGCCCGGTGCGCATCTGCGCGAGGAAGATCTCGCCGCCCGGCTCGGCGTCAGCCGCACCCCGGTGCGCGAGGCGGTGCGGCGCCTGGACGCGGAAGGGTGGCTGCGCGTCGTGCCGAACCAGGGCGCCTTCGCAGCCCAGTGGTCGATCGCGGAAGTCGAGGAGATCTTCGACCTGCGTGCCCTGCTCGAATCACATGCCGCGGAACATGCCGCGACTGCGCCCGACCGGCATGGCCTGGAAGCCATGACATCCGCCTGCGAGCAGGCCGAGGCCACGTTGGGCGGTGGTGGCCCGACCGCGCTGGAAACACTCTCGGACGCCAATCTCCGCTTCCACCGCGCGCTGTGGGACATGAGCGGCCGGGCGCGCTGCCGCACCATCCTGTCGAGCCTGGCCGTGCCGCCGATGGTGCTGCGGAACGCCCGCAACTTCGACCCCGCGGGCATGCGCCGCAGCCTCGACCAGCATCGGGAATTGATCGCCGCCATCGCGGCCGGCGACGCCCGCTGGGCCGGGGCGGTGATGCGGGCGCATGTGCAGGCGGGCCGGGCCGTCTTCCTTGCCGCGGCGACGCCGGGGTCAGCCGCGAGGCAGGCCGCATGAGCCCGACCGCGGCCACGGGTTGCATACAAAATGCGCCGCTCAGCCTCGCCAGCGCCCTTGCCGCACTGCAGAGCGGCGCTCTCGCCGCATCGCATCTGCTCGATGATTGCCTCGCGCGGATCGCCGCCCAGGACGCCACGCTGCGCGCCTTCGTGCATTGCGATCCGGCCGCGCTGCGCGCCGCGGCTGGCGCGTCGGATCCCGGCCCGCCCGGCGGCCTCCTGCGCGGCATTCCCTGGGCCATCAAGGACACCTTCGACGTCGCCGGCCTGCCCGCCACTGCCAATTCGCGCCTACGCGCCGGACGCATCGCCACGCGCGATGCCGCCCTGGTGGCCGCGCTGCGGGGAACCGGCGCGGTGCTTCTCGGCAAGCTCTCCACCTGGGAATACGGCACCGGCACGGGCGCCGAGCATTTCGATCTGCCCGCGCCGCCCGCCCGCAACCCATGGGACACCAGCCGCTTCACGGGCGGCTCCTCGACCGGTGCAGGCGTGGCGGTGGCCACGGGCATGGCGCTCTTCGCCATCGGCTCCGACACCACCGGCTCCGTGCGGCTGCCCGCGGCGGCGACAGGCTGCTGCGGCATGGTCATGACGCCCGGGCGGCTGCCGCTCGAGGGCGCGCTGCCAAACACCTTCTCGATGGACCGCCCGGGCCCGATCGCCTGGACCGCGGAAGACGTCGCCATCGTGCTGGACGCGCTGCACGGCAGCGCGTTGCGCCAGGCCGGCGCCGCGGGCCCCGCCGGGCTGCGGATCGGCGTGCTGCGCGACCCGGGCCATGGCTTTCCGGCCGCCGATGCCGAGTTGGCGGCAGCGCTGGAGGAGGGCCTGCGCGTGCTTTCATCGCTCGGCGCGCATGTGGTCGATGCCGCGTTGCCCTGGCCCGCCGCCACCTGCCTCGATGCTGCGCGGCTGATCGGTGCCGCGGAATCGGCCAGCATCCATGAGAGCGACCTGCGCGATGGCGCCGATCGCATGGGGGCGGCGTTGCGCGACAAGCTGCTGGCCGGCGCGGGTGTGCGCGCCGTCGACTACCTGGCCGCGCAGCGCTTCCGTCGCGCCTTCGCGGAGGCGATGGCGGCGCTCTGGCTCGAGCACGACGTGCTGCTCGGCTTTGGCGCGCTGCACCTGCCGCCACGGCTCGGCGTCGAGCCCGAATCAAGCGCCTACACCAGCGAAACCGTGCTGACGCCAGCGAGTCTCGCGGGCTTGCCGGCCCTGGTGCAGTGCAATGGCTTTTCGCGCGACGGCCTGCCGCTGCATTGGCACGCGATGGCACCGCCAGGTGCGGAGGTGGCGCTGTTTCGCCTCGCCATGGCCTATGAGGCCGCGACGCCCTGGCGCCAGCGGAGGCCCGCATGACGCCGCCCCGCTTCGCGGCGCGCGCGGCCGAACTGGCCGCGGCGATGATGCTTGCCGGCGCGCGGTTGCCGCGCGACTGGCCGAAGGAGTTGCGGCCGGCCAACCCGGCCGCCGAAGACGTTGCAAACCAGGGAGAACAAAAGAATGGTTGAGACACATGGGGCGTCCGGCTTCGGCCGGCGCGGATTGCTGGCCGGCGCGACGGGCATCGCGCTCGGTGGTGGCTTCGGATCACCGGTGTTGGCGCAAGGGGCGCGCACCTTGCGCGTGCGCTTCGGCTCCGACATCTCGCAGCTGGATCCGGCCCGGATCTTCCAGAACGAGAACCAGTCGATCGCGAGCCACATCTACAACGGCTTGGTGCAATACGATCAACGCACCAACGCCATCATCCCCGACCTAGCGACCGGGCACGAGGTCTCAGCCGACGGCACGGTCTGGACCTTCCGTCTGCGGCCGGGCGTGACCTGGCACAAGAATTTCGGCGCCTTCACCTCGGATGACGTGAAATTCTCCCTCGAACGCGTGCTCGACCCGGCCACGGGCAGCCTCTATCGCGGCCAGCTTGCCGGTCTGCGCGAGGTCCAGACGCCGGACCCGCTGACCGTGCGCCTCGTTCTGGAAGCGGCGAATTCCGGCTTCCTGCACAAGCTCTGCGCCTTCAACCAGGGCTGGATCGTCTCCCGCCGCGCGGTCACCGAGATCGGCGAGCGCTACAGCATGAACCCGATCGGCACCGGGCCCTTTATGTTCGACCGCTGGACCCCGGGCAACGAGGTTCGGCTGGTTGCAAACCCGGCCTATTTCGGCGGCGCGTCGAGCCTGACGGACATCATCTTCCGCATCGTGCGCGACGAGACGGCGGCGTCCATCGCGTTGGAGAACCGCGAGCTCGACATCTTCTACGCGCTGCAATCGCCCGATGTGATCGATCGGCTACGCCGTGCACAGGGCATCACGCTGCTCGACCGGCCGGCCAATAACACGGCGAACCTCGTGCTGAACACCACGGTGGGGCCGCTGCGCGACGTACGTGTGCGCCGCGCCATGGCGCATGCCATGAACCGCCAAGCGCTAATCGATGGTTTTTTCCGCGGCACGAAGTTCGAGGCGACCAGCGTGCTGACCTCGACCTTCCAGGAATTCACGGACGAAGGCGTGCCGCGCTACGCCTTCGATCCCGATCGAGCCCGCGCGCTGCTGCGCGAGGCCGGGGTCTCGAACTTCCGCTTTGAGATCACGACCGTGGGGCTCAACCCCTTCGACCGCTTCCCTGTCGCGCTGGCGAATGACCTGCAGCAGGTGGGCATCCAGGCAACTGTGCGCGTGCTGGAGCGCGGCGCCTATGTCCAGGCTCGCAGCAGCGGCAATGTGCAGTCCTGCATCACCGCCGTGGTCGGCCCGCCAGATCCGGACAGCCCGCTGGTCACGCTGTATCATACGCGTTCCCATCCACCGGGGCTCAACACCTCGCGCTACGACCGCGCGGATGACCTGCTGGCCGAGGCCGCGCGCGCACCCGACCTCGCGGGGCGCAAGGCGGTGTATGGGCGGCTGCTGCGTCAGGTGATGGAGGACCTGCCGGTCATTCCGCTTTATGCCGATCGTCTATTCATCGCGCATGGGCCGACGGTGCAGGGCTTCGTGCAGAACAGCCTGTTCACGGTGAATGCGTCGCCGGTCTCGCTGCGCGGCGCCTGATGATCGCCTATGTCGCCCGTTGCGTGGGCCAGTTGGCCGTAGCCCTGGTCGGGATCGTCACGGTGGCCTTCTTCCTGATGAGGGCCATCCCTGGCGATCCCGCGCTGTACATGCTGGGCGACTTCGCGACCACCGAGGCGCTCGCGACCCTGCGCGCGCGCCTCGGGCTCGACCTGTCGGTGTGGCAGCAATATGTGATCTTCCTGGCACGCGCAGCACGGGGGGATCTCGGCGTCTCGGTCGTGACGGGCGAGCCTGCACTGGCCGAGATCCTTGCGGCGGTGCCGCCTTCGGCCTCACTCGCAGTGGCCGGAATGGCGATCGCGATAGGCCTTGGTGTGCCGCTCGGTATCATCGCCGCGGTGCGGCAGGGCAGCGCCGTCGATGTGGGGGTGATGCTGCTGGCGCTGGGCGGCATCTCCTTCCCGGTCTTCTGGGTCGGCATCGTTGCGATCCTGACCTTTTCGCATGCGCTCGGCCTGTTTCCCGCGCTTGGCGCGACAAGTGAGCCGGGATTCTGGAAGGGTCTGCACCACTTGGCGCTGCCGGCGCTCGTGCTCGGCCTGTCCGTCGCGGCCTATATCGCGCGGCTGACGCGCTCGGCGATGCTGGAGGTGCTTGGCCAGGACCATATCCGGGTCGCCCGGGCCATGGGCGTGCCGGAGTGGCGCATCGTGTGGAAGCTTGCGTTGCGCAATGCGCTGATCCCTGTCCTGGCCGTCATCGGCGTCACCTTCGCCTGGTCGCTCGGCAATGCGATCCTGGTTGAGGCGGTCTTCAGCCGCCCGGGCCTCGGTTCCACAATCCTCAAGGCGATCCTGGCGCGAGACTACCAGCTGGTGCAGGCCGGCGTGCTGGTGCTGGCGGCTGCCGTCGTGCTGCTCAACACGGCGCTGGATCTGCTCTACGGCACGATCGACCCGAGGCTGCGCCAGCAATGAGCGCCACCATCGAGGAGATCGATGCCGCCGCCGAGGCTGCGGCCCGCCGCCGCGCCGCGATCCGCCGTTATGCGCGCCATCCGGGATTCGTGATCGGCGCCGTAGGCATCCTGCTGCTGGTGCTTGTTGCACTGTTTGCCCCTTGGCTCGCGCCGCATTCGCCGACTCGGACCGACCTGATGAACAATCTGGCGCCGCCCTCGGCCACCTATTGGCTTGGCACCGACCAGTTCGGGCGCTGCGTCGCCTCCCGCCTCATCCATGGTGCGCAGGTGTCGTTGCAGGTCGGCTTCTTCGTGGTGCTGATCTCGCTGAGCGCGGGCACCATCCTTGGCGCCGTCGCAGGCTATGCCGGCGGCTGGGTGGAGCGCGCGCTGGTCGCGATCATCGACATCCTGCTCGCCTTTCCATCGTTCCTGCTGGCGCTTGCGCTTGTGGCGGCGCGCGGCAACACGCTCGATTCCATCATCCTGGCGGTTGCCATCGCCTATACGCCGCGCGTGGCGGCGGTGATGCGTTCGGTAGTTCTGACCATCCGCCCACGGCCCTTCATCGAGGCGTCGCGCGCGATCGGCCTGACACCGTGGAAGATCGTGCTGCGCCACGTGATCCCGAACGCGCTGCCGCCGGTCATCGTGGTCGCGACCGTCAGCGCCGCGACGGCGATCCTGGCAGAAGCGGGCCTTTCCTTCCTAGGTCTCGGCGTGCAGCCGCCGACACCGACCTGGGGCAACGTGATCGCGGAAGGACAGACCTCCATCACCACCAATCCGCTGATCTCCCTCTCTGCCGGGCTCTGCATCGCGTTCACGGTCGTGGTGCTCAACCTGCTGGGCGACGGGCTGCGCGATACGCTGGACCCGCAGATGCGGCGCAACACGGGCAAGCTGCTGTGAACCCCGCCTTCGAGCTTCGCGGCCTGACCGCCGCCGTGCCCGGCGAGGCCGGCGCGGTGCGGCTGGTGGAAGACGTCTCGCTGCATGTCGATGCCGGGGAGACGCTCGCCGTGGTCGGCGAGAGCGGATCGGGCAAGACCGTCACATTCACCTCCGCTCTCGGCCTGCTGCCCAAGCCTGGCCGCATCGTCGCCGGGCAGGCGCTGCTGGATGGCGTTGACCTGCTGACGTTGCGGCCCGAGGCATTGCGCCGCGTGCGTGGGGCGCGCATCGGCATGGTCTTCCAGGACCCGCTTACCGGCCTCAACCCCGTGTTTCGTGTGGGCGCGCAGATCGCGGAAGTGCTGCGCGCGCATCTTCCGATTACCCGCCGCGCCGCACGCGACCGCGCGGTTGAACTGCTGGCGCGCGTGCAGATCCCGGATCCCGCACGGCGCGTTGACGACTACCCGCACCAATTCTCCGGCGGCATGCGGCAACGCGTGCTGACGGCGATGGCCATCGCACTCGGCCCGCGCGTCCTGATTGCCGATGAGCCGACCACGGCGCTCGACGTGACGGTGCAGGCGCAGGTGCTCGACCTGCTGGGCGACCTTCGCGACGCCGAGGGCATGGCGATGGTGCTGATCACGCACGACCTTGGCGTGGTGGCGCGCCAGGCGGATCGCGTTGCGGTGATGTATGCCGGCCGCATCGTGGAGACCGGCACGGTGGCCGAGGTTTTCAGCGCGCCGCGCCATCCCTACACCATCTCGCTGTTCCGCAGCATCCCGGACATTGAGGCGCCGGTCGGCACGAAGCTGGCGTCCATCCTGGGCAGCCCACCCGATCCGGCGCGCCGCCCGGCCGGCTGCGCCTTTGCGCCGCGCTGCTTCGCCGTCTCCGAGGCCGCTTCATGCCGCAGCGCCCGCCCGCCGCTCAGCGGCACCGGCCACGCTGCCGCATGCCACCGCCAGGGCGCGCTGGAGCATGCGGCATGAACCCGTTGCTCGTCGTCGAGGATCTGCGAAAGAGCTTCGGTGGTGGCCGCACGCTGCTGGGCCCGCGGCGGCCGGATGTGCGCGCGGTGGACGGCATCTCCTTCACCCTGGCGCGCGGCGAGACGCTGGGCCTGGTCGGCGAGACGGGCAGCGGCAAGAGCACGCTTGGCCGCCTGGTGCTGCGCCTGATCGAGCCGAGCGCCGGACGGATCCTGTTCGAGGATGCGGATGTCACCGCCGCCTCCACCGCCGCACTCCGGGCGATGCGGCCGCGCATGCAGATGGTGTTTCAGGATCCGTATGGCTCACTCGACCCCCGCATGACCGCGGGCGCCATCATCGGGGAGCCGATGATGGCGCATGGCATGAGCCGCGCGGAGACGGCGCGCCGCGCGGCGGCGCTGCTCGCGCAGGTCGGGCTCTCGCCTGCCATGGCGGCGCGCTACCCGCACGAGTTCTCGGGCGGGCAGCGCCAGCGCATCGGCATCGCGCGCGCCATCGCGCTCGATCCTGCGCTGGTGGTGCTGGACGAACCGGTCAGTGCACTCGACGTCTCGGTGCAGGCGCAGATCCTGAACCTCCTGGCCGAGATCCAGGCTCGCTCCGGCGTAGCCTTCCTGTTCATCGCGCATGACCTCGGCGTGGTGCGCCATGTCAGCGATCGCGTCGCGGTGATGTATCTTGGCCGCGTGGTCGAGCTTGCACCGCGCGATGCGCTGTATGGCGCACCGCGGCATCCCTACACCGCCGCGCTGCTGTCGGCGGTGCCCCGTCCCGATCCTGCGAGGGAGCGCGGCAGGGCGCGCATCCGTCCGATCGGCGAGATTGGCAGCGCTGCGGCCCTGCCCTCCGGCTGCCGTTTCCACCCGCGCTGCCCGCGCGCGCGCCTCGTCGCGGCTCGCGGCGGCGATACGGTGGAGGACGCTGGCGCGCGCCTGCCGCGCGACTGTGTGGAGCAGGACCCGGTGCTGGCCCCGGCCGGTGCCGCGGCGCACCTCGCCGCCTGTCACTTCACCGACGAGATCTGAGAAGGACCATCCATGACCGCCACGCGTGAGCAGAACTATGTCGGTGTCTTCGACGGCAAGGTGGGCTACGGCAAGCGTCCGGCGGTGATCGTGATCGACTTCACGCTCGCCTACACCACGCCGGGGTCGCCCTTCTTCGCGGACGGCGTGGTGCGCGCTGTGGCCGACACCGTGCCGCTGCTGGCCGCAGCACGCGCCGCCGGCGTGCCGGTTGTGCACACCCGCGTGGAGTACCATCCTTCCGGCGCCGATGGCGGCTGGTTCGTTCGCAAGGTGCCTGCCCTTAGGAAGATGGTCGCCGGAGAACAGCTGGCGCAGATCGACCCGAAGGTGGCGCCGCTTCCGGAGGAGGTGGTGCTGGTGAAGCAGTATCCGAGCCCATTCTTCGGCACGCCGCTTGCGCCGATGCTTGCCGCCCTTGGCGTGGACACGCTGATCCTGGCGGGCTGCTCGACCAGCGGCTGCGTACGCGCGGGCGCGCTGGACGGCGTGCAGCATGGCTATCGCGTGATCGTGGCGCAAGAATGCGTGGGCGACCGGCATGATGCGCCGCATGACGCCAACCTGTTCGACATCAACGCCAAGTATGGCGACGTGGTCTGCCGCGACGAGGTGATCGCCTACCTCGCGGGCCTGTCCGCGACGGCTGCATGAGGGAAGGAAACGAAAATGGGGACGACCAATGCGGTGGATGACGCGATCCGCGTCTATTGGATGACCGGCTGCTCCTCATGCCTTCGTACGAAGGAGTTCCTGCAGAAGAACGGCGTGCCCTTCCTGTCGCGCAACGTGCTGGACGATGAGAGCGCCTATGAGGAGCTTGAGCGATTCGGCCTGAAGCAGGTGCCGATCGTGACGCGGGGCGAAGCCTGGGCAAACGGCCAGGTGCTGCGCGACGTCGCGCGGCTCTGTGGCATTGCCTATGGTGAGGTGCGCATGCTGCCGGTGGCGGAGATGCGCGCGCGGCTGGACGCGGTGCTGGCGGGCGCGGCGCGCTACCTGGCGCAGATGCCGGACGAGGCGCTGGCGCGGATGCTGCCGAACCGCCCGCGCAGCTTCGCCCAGCTCGGCTGGCATATCGCCAACATCGCCGATGCCTTCCTGGAGCACGAGGATGGAATCCCGCTGACCTTCGACAGCTACATGCGTGTGCCGGCGCCCGAATGCAGCGGCCGCGAGCAGCTCGTCACCTATTGCGATACGATGCGCCACCGGATGGCAGAATGGTTCGACGGTCCCGGCCTCGACACCGACTGGTCGAAGCGGGCCGATGTGTATTACGGCGAGCAGAGCATGCACGAGTTCCTCGAGCGGACGGTCTGGCACGCCGGCCAGCACGTGCGGCAACTCATGTGGGTATTGGAAGGTCTCGGCATCGCGCCCGACGGCCCGCTCGGCCTCGAGACGTTCGAGGGCCTGCCGATGCCGGAGAAGATCTGGGACGAGGCCGATCCCGCGAAGGTTCGCCGCGCCCGCTGACACAGCGTCTGCACGTTGGGAACGACGGCAGAGGCGCCCGCTTGGCGCCTCGGCAGCGGAACAGGGACGATGGTTGGAGTTTCGGCCCCGCCGGCTTGGCGAGGACATCGTGATCCGTGAGTCAAACCCCGCCTCGGCGGATGGGCCGGCGAACCGAGGTCGCACTCCTCGGCCCCAGAGCACCGCCCCCTTCGACATGAGGCGCGCGCCCCCCCTGACATGGCAGCGCCGGCGCAGACGTAGCCTGCTTGGTGCGTTCGACGCATGCGGCTTGCGCGCCTACAGGCGCCGCGAAAGAACGCAAACCCACGGTCGTGCGCGTCGAACACCGTCGACGTATACGTCGACCCGGCGTCTCGCGCGGGTAGGCCCGGACGAACAGCATCCGGCGGTGGCACAGCCGGACTTGCGCCACCTTCACCGTCACCGTGGTGCCGCCGATCAGCACTACCTCGTGGCTCCAGTCGAACTGGTACGCCTCGCCCGGCGCGAAGCTCAGCGGCACGAAGACCGCGGCAGGCGTCGCGGCGCGCGATCGCGACCGACCCCGCGCGTACCGCCGCACCGTGTCGTAGCCGCCCTCGTTGCCCGGGCCGCGCAGCGCCTCGAACACGCGCATCAGCGTCAGCCGCTCGCCGCTGACACGCACCGCATTCTCCTCCAGCAGCCGGTCGAGATTACCCTGCCACGCGCACAGCTTCGGCATCGGCTGGTGCGTCCGCTCGTAGCGGAACTCCGTCGCGCCTGACCGCAGGACCTTCCGCACCACCTTCCGCGAAAGCCCCAACTCCCGGCAGATCGCCTTGATCGCCAGACCCTGCACCAAAAGCAGGCGGCGGACCTTCGCTACCGTCTCCACCACCAGCGTCCCGCACTAGGCTCCCGGTCATCCCGGAACCACCGCGACCCCCGTCACCAAGGGGGTCCCGTTTGGACGCCGATCAACCCCTCAGCGGGGTCCTTGTTCCATGCTGATCCACATCACTCCTCCGCCTAGCGCAGCACGAACGCGATCTGCGCGTCCGTGAACTTCGACTTCTTCATCGTCGTCCCTCCGTCTCCCGGCCCAACCCTAAACTGGAATCTTCCAGATCAAGGCGGCCCAGGAAACGGGAGGCAGGTCACGCTGCCTGCGTCGCGGAGCCGCAAGGTTATGCCGCCGCCGGCGCGGGCTCCATGGAGAGGCCGCCGATGCGACCGCCCGCCGCCGGGTCCCGGAGCACATAGCCGCGGCCCCAGACGGTGCCGATCAGTTCCGCCGCGCCGGCCTGCGCAAGCTTTTTCCGAAGCTTGCAGATGAACACGTCGATGATTTTCACCTCTGGTTCGTCCATGCCGCCGTAGAGGTGGTTCAGGAAGGCCTCCTTGGTCAGCACAACGCCCTTGCGGAGGGTCAGAAGCTCAAGCACCGCGTACTCTTTGCCGGTCAGATGCACAGTACGTCCTTCCACAAGGACTTCGCGAGATCCCAGGTTCAGCGTCAGCGGGCCGACCGAAAGGGTGGGCTGACTGAAGCCCTTGGCGCGACGGACGATGGCCTGAATTCGGGCGACGAGTTCGTGCTGGTCGAAGGGCTTCGTAATGTAGTCGTCCGCGCCCATCCCGAAGCCGCGAACCTTGGCCTGTGGCCTCGTGAGGCCGGAGAGAATGAGAACAGGCGTCTCGATCCGTGCGGCGCGGAGACGCCTGACGACTTCGTAGCCCTCCATATCCGGCAACATGAGATCGAGGATGACGATGTCGTAGTCGTAGAGTCTCGCGAGTTCGAGCGCTTCCTCGCCCGTGTCGGCGGTATCCACGATCATGGCGGCGGCGCGCAGCGCGAGGGTGATGCCGCGGGCAACAATTGCATCATCTTCAACCAAAAGGATACGCATCGGCCCGTTCCCCACATCCTGTGCGTGCATAGATACCACTTTTCGTAGCGACGTGAAGGGGTTTTTCACCAAAAAATTGAATCATGGTGATACATGAGTTATTTAACGGACAAAAAACGAACTATGAAAGTCATCTCATTTTGTGATCGTTCGTCTCGCGCGCGGCAACTCCTGGCACGCCTGCCGCCCGTCCTGCGGCATGGCCAGGTCGGCGCCGCCGACGGCTCGGGCCTCATGCTCGATGGCTTCCGACCGCCGCTGCACATCGGCCAGCGAGCGAGCATCAGGGCCCAGCCGGCCGCCATCCTTGCCGAGGTTGTCGCCGTTGCCAGCGGCGACGCACGTGCCCTTGCCTACGGCAGAACCGAAGGCGTCTCCGTCGGCCAAAGCGCTCAAGCGCAGGAGTCATCAGGGCTTGCCGTATCCGACCTCTGGCTCGGACGTGTCGTGACACCGCTTGGCCAGCCGCTCGACAGTCAGGGCCCGCTGCCGACCAGTCCGTCACGTTCGCCTTTGCGGGCAGAGGCGCCGCCCGCCGGCCTGCGCCAGCGGCTCGGCCCACCTGTCAGCCTTGGCGTGCGCGCACTCGATGTGTTCACCACGCTGCGCGAGGGGCAGCGTCTCGGCCTGTTCGCCGGGTCCGGAGTTGGAAAGTCCACCCTCCTCGCGATGCTTGCGCGGAGTGGTCACTTCGATGTCACGGTGCTCGGCCTGATCGGCGAACGTGGCCGCGAATTGAGGGAGTTCGTGGAGGATGACCTCAGCCCGAAGGGAATGGAGCGCAGCGTCGTCATCTGCGCCACATCCGACGCATCGCCGCTCATGCGCCGTGAGGCGGCGTATGCCAGCTTCGCCGTTGCTGAGCACTTTCGTGACCAGGGTCGTCGGGTTCTTCTGCTGCTCGACAGCGTTACACGCTTTGCACTGGCCTGCCGCGAGATCGGCCTAGCCGCGGGGGAGCCCCCCGCAACGCGCGGCTTCCCGCCGAGTGTCTTCGCAGAACTTCCGCGACTGCTTGAACGTGCAGGCCCTGGCGCCGCTGGCGCAGGCAGCATCACGGCCCTGATGACAGTGCTCGTTGATGGCGACGATCACGACGAACCGATCGCAGATGCCGTAAGGGGCATCCTCGATGGCCATGTCGTTCTCGACCGTCGCATTGCGGAACAGGGGCGATATCCGCCGGTGGATGTGCTCAGGAGCCTGTCGCGCAGTGTGCCAGGCTGCCTTTCGGCGGAGCAAGCGAACATGGTACAACGGGCGCGGCGTCTGCTGTCGCTTCATGCGGATGTTGCGGATCTGGTGCGGCTCGGCGCCTACCGCGCCGGTACCGACCCCGCCGTGGATGAGGCGGTGCGCCTCGCACCGCGCATCACCCAGCGCCTGCACCAGCCGCGGGGCGAGGCATCAACGTTGGAGGGGGCCTTCGCCGACTTGGCCGAAGCGATGCGCGATGCGCAGGCCTGATCCGCTGGCCGCACTGCTTCGGGCGCGTAGAATCGAACTTGATGCCGCCAAGCGCGACTTCGGCGCTTGCAGCCGCGCAAGCGATGCCCTTCGCAAGGCGGAGGAGGCCCTGGTAGCCACCCATTCGGCCGAGAGCGCGAGCGCGGAGCCGGCTGCCTTCGCGGCGTGGCGCCCAGCGGCTCGGATTGCGCGCGACCACGCGGCCGCGTTGCGTGAAGCGGCCGACGCGCAGGAAGCCTCGGCGCGCACCAGGCTTGCGCAGGCGCACGCCTCCGCATTGCTGGCGCGACATGCCGTTGATCAGCAACGCGCGCGTGATCGACAAGCCCGGCAGGCGCGCGAGCAGCGGTCGCTGGACGACTGGAAACCGCTCAAGCCGCGTTGGGCTTGAGCGAGCCGCGGCGGATCTGATCGAGTTCGATGCTCTCGAAAAGAGCCCGAAAGTTGCCTTCGCCGAAGCCCTGGTCGCCTTTGCGCTGGATCAGTTCGAAGAAGATCGGCCCTAGAACGTTGCCGGTGAAGATCTGCAGCAGTCGCCCGCCTTCGGGCGTTGGGGCGCCATCCATCAGAATGCGATTCTGACGAAGCCGGGCAAGGTCCTCGCCGCTTCCTGGAAGTCGATCTGGCAGCAGTTCGTAATACGTGTCCGGCGTGTCGAGGAACGCCACGCGACCGGCACGCATGGCTTCGACGCTTGCATGGATATCGGTGGTGCCGAGTGCCACGTGCTGGATGCCCTCGCCGTTGTAGGCGCGGAGGTATTCCTCGATTTGGCTGCGGTCATCCGCGCTTTCGTTGATCGGGATGCGGATCAGCCCGCAAGGCGAGGTCAAGGCGCGGGATCGTAGACCTGTCAGCTTCCCTTCGATATCGAAATACCGGATCTCGCGAAAGTTGAAGAGCTTTGCGTAGAACTGCCACCACACGTCCATCCGGCCGCGCTGCACATTGTGGGTGAGGTGATCGATGACCGTCAGGCCGTGGCCAGTGGGCCGGGCGTCGCGGTCGCCGAGCCAACGGAAGTCGACGTCATAGATGTTGGCTTGCGGGCCGTAGCGGTCGACGAAATACAGCAACGACCCGCCGATCCCCTCGATCGCCGGGATGTTCAGCTCCATCGGCCCGACTTTCCCCTCAACCGGCTTGGCGCCCAGGGCCACGGCGCGCTTGTAGGCAGCGGCCGCATCCGCCACTCGGAACGCCATGGCGCAGGCGGAGGGGCCATGCACGCGCGCGAAGGCCTGCGCGAAGCTCTCCGCCTCGGCGTTCAGGATGAAGTTCACATCCCCCTGGCGCCAAAGCGTCACGTTCTTGGAGCGGTGCCGTGCCACTGCTGCGAAGCCCATGCGCGTGAACAGCGCTTCGATGAACGGTACGTCAGGCCCGGTGAATTCGACGAACTCGAAGCCGTCGGTTCCCATCGGATTGGAGTCGCTGATGCGGCCGGCATAGCTGCTGCGATCGGGCGGAATGTCCATCGTCATGCTCCGGATCTTCTCGGGCGCGGCGACAACGACTGCCGCTGCGGGTGCAGCGCGGCTCACGGCGCGCCGCCATTGCGGCGTAAGGAATAACCTGTGCCGGACGGTGAAAGTCAGCGAAGATGAGTATCCGGATTGCGATATTCAGCGAATTCCACCAAAATCGAGTCACAAAATGGCGAAAACACCTATCGATCTCGATGCGGCTGATCGCCGTATTCTGCGCGTGCTGCAGCGCGATGGCCGCCTCCCGGTCACGACCATCGCCGAGGAGGTCGGCCTGTCGGCCACCCCATGCCAGCGCCGCATCCAGCGCATGGAGCAGGCTGGGGTGATTTCCCGCTACGCCGCGGTGGTGAACCCCGCGCGGGTCGGCCTGCCGATCCAGGCGTTCGTGCAGGTTGCACTGTCGTCGCATGCTGACGAAGTCGCTGCCGCCTTTCATCGTGCGCTGGCACTGCGCGAAGAGGTTCTCGCTGCCTATGCGATGAGCGGCGACATGGACTACCTGCTACACGTCGTCGCCGCAGATTTCGAAGCCTATGCGGATTTCGCACTGAAGGCGCTGCTGCGCATGCCTGGCGTGAAGGAAACGCGCACGGCCTTTGTCCTCACCGCTCTAAAGCCGCCAGGCGCCGTCCCAGTCTAAGGCAGGATCGATATTCTCGGATCGATCGCGTGCTACAGCTGTCATCGGAGCAGCATCACGATCTCGGCGAATATCGATTCACTCCGTGCCGATGGTGCTGAAGCGATCAACGCTCGCGTTCCCGGAGCCAAGTGGCTGCTCCTTCCGCGGCCATGACGGCGGTGCTGAAGCAGCCCTGCAGCAGGTAGCCGCCGGTTGGTGCCTCCCAATCAAGCATCTCGCCGCAGGCGAAAAAGCCAGGATACCGGCGTAGCATCAGCCGGTCATCCAACTCCGCCCAGGCGATGCCGCCAGCAGACGAGATCGCGCGGGTGATCGGCTGCGGTGCATGCAATGCCAAGGGCAGTGCTTTGACCAGCTCGGCCAGGGCTGCGCGATCGGCGCCGCCATGCAAGGCCTCCTGCACCAGCCCGATCGCCACGGGCGTCAGGCCGATGGCCTTCCTTAGCGAGGCGGTGACGGTTTCCGCGCGGCTTCGCTGCGCCAGGCGCCCGGCCACATCCTGCGCCGTCAGGTCAGGCCGCAGGTCGATCGCGATGGAGGCGTGGCCATGCGACGCGATCGCCTCTCGCAATGCTGCCGACAGCGCGTAGACGGCGCCGCCTTCGATGCCGTCCGTCGTGATGATCGCCTCCCCCTTCACAGTGCGTGTGCCATGCGTGATGGCGATGCGCTTCAAGGGGGCGCCCGCATGGCGTGCGCTGAAAAGTGGTGACCACGCAACGCGGAAACCCATATTCGAGGGTGCAAAGGGGGTGACGGCTACTTCGGGCAGCAGTGGCGGCCAAGTTCCGTCTGAGCCGAGCCGTGGCCAGGATGCGCCGCCGAGCGCCAGCAGCGTGGCGTCGGCCGACTCCAGCTTCCCGCCTTCAGGGGTATCGAACTGCAATCGCCCGTCTGCCGTGATGCCTTGCCAGCGATATCGTGGACGGAAGGCAACACCGCGTGCCGACAGGCGCCCCAACCAGGCACGCAGCAATGGTGACGCCTTGAGGCATCTCGGGAAGATGCGCCCGCTGCTGCCGACGAAGGTTTCGATGCCCAGGCCCTCGCACCAGGCCACGAGGTCGGCGGGCCCGAAGTCGGTGATTGCACGATCCAGCAGCGTGCCCGCGGGGCGATAGCGGCGGCGCAGACTCTCCGTCGGCTCGCTGTGCGTGAGGTTGAGGCCGCCCCGCCCTGCCATCAGGAATTTGCGGCCGAAGGCCGGCATGTGGTCGAATACCGTCACCCCTGCGTTGCACACTGACAGCCGCTCGGCTGCCATGAGGCCGGCCGGCCCGGCGCCGATAACAGCGATACGATGCCGGGATTTCAGCGATGAATGACTCATCCCGGCTTTCTGGTCCTGCGCGGCCGGGATATCCAGGGCTTGCGCAGATTATTCGGCGGGGTGCGATCATGGGTGCGGTCCTGGTGACCGGCGGGGCGGGTTTCGTCGGGCTCAATGTGGTCGAGGCGTTGTTGGCGCGCGGCGAGCACGTTGTGGTGTTCGGCCGGGAGGCAGCGCTTCCATCAGCGGCGACGCGGCGCTTTTCGGCGTTGCCTGGGCGCGTCGAGGTGGTGCAGGGCGATGTGCTGGACGAAACAGCGCTCCGCGCGCTGTTCCGCGGCCGCCACATCGACCGCGTCTTTCCCTTCGCCGCCATCACGGCAGGCCCGGAGCGCGAAGCGGCCACGCCGCAACTGATTCTCGATGTCAATCTGGGCGGCGTCGTGGCAACGCTGGCGGCGGCGCGGGATGCAGGAACGGTGCGGCGCGTCGTGCTGCCCTCTTCCGCCGCTGTGTATGGCGAGTCCGCCTATGCGTATCCGGAACTCGACGAGGTCTTGACGCCTTGCGCGCCGATCAGTCTCTACGGGGTGACGAAATTCGCGGTCGAGCGGGGCGGACTGCGCCTGGCCAGCTTGTGGGGACTGGATGCCGTCGTGGCCCGCATTGGCGCGACCTTCGGCCCCTGGGAGCGTGACACCGGCCTGCGGGATACGCTCAGCGTGCATCTGGCGATCGCCCAGGCTGCAATGCTTGGCGAGGCCGTGCTGCTGCCGCCCTCGCCGCTGCCGGCCTATGATTGGGTTTATGTGCGTGACCTTGCGGCTGGGTTGCTGGCGCTGCTGGATGCGGAGGCGCCGCCGCATCGTGTCGTGAACCTGGCGTCAGGCGTAGACTGGGCACCCAAGATGGAGCGGTGCGGCGCTGTCTTCGCCGAAGCCTTTCCGGGCTTCGCCATCCGCCATGCCCATGCTGGCGAGGCGCCCACCCTCCGCCTCAATGAATCGCGGCCGCGAGGTGTCATGCGCCTCGTTCGCGCCGCCGCGTTCGGCTGGCAACCACGTTTTCCCATGGATTCTGCCTATGCCGACTATGCGGCGTGGCTGCGCGGCGATGCGGCGACGGCCCTGATTTGACCGCCCACGCCAGCAAGGCTCGCCACCTTCCCGCCGGCGCGTCCCTAACCATGTGCTTTGATCATCGCGACGAGGATGCCATGCCCGATACCAACGTCATCGATCCGACCCGGCTCAAATTCGGCATCGGCCAGCCTGTGCCACGCGCGGAGGACCCTCTGCTGCTCACCGGCCGCGGACGCTACACCGATGATCTTGCTTTGCCCGGCCAGGTCTGGTGCGCGATGGTGCGCAGCCCCTATGCGCATGGTGTCATCCGGGGCATCGGTGCCGAAGCGGCGCGCGCCATGCCAGGGGTGCTTGGCGTCTGGACCGGCGCGGACCTTGCCGCCTACGGAACCATGCGCTGCGCGATGCCGTTGAAGAACCGTGATGGCACGCCGTTGCGCGGCACCGAGCGGCCGGCGCTTGCGACCGACAAGGTCCGCTTTGTTGGCGACCCGGTGGCCTTTGTCGTTGCGGAGACACGCGCCCAGGCGAAAGACGCGGCGGAGCTCGTGGAATTGGAGATCGAAGCCCTGCCCGCGGTCGTTGATGCCTCGGCATCCGCCAGCCCGGCGGCGCCACAGCTCTACGACAGCATTCCAGGCAACCTTGTGCTGGACTACCATCACGGCGACAGTGAGAAAGTGGCCGCCGCCTTTGCGTCTGCGGCACATGTCACGCGTCTTTCGATCCGGAACAACCGGATCGTAGTGGCGGCCATGGAGCCGCGCAGCGCGATCGGATCCTTCGAGGATGGGCGATACGTGCTGCGCGTCGGCTGCCAGGGCGTGTTTGGCCTGCGCGGCCAGATGGCAAAGGATATCCTGAAGGTTCCGGAGGCCCAGGTGCGGGTCCTCACCGGCAATGTCGGCGGCAGCTTCGGCATGAAGGCCAATGCCTATCCCGAATATGTTTGTCTTCTGCACGCGGCTAAGGTGCTTGGGCGCCCGGTGAAGTGGACCGACGAGCGCTCCGGAAGCTTTCTTTCCGACCAGCACGGGCGTGACCATGAGGTGGAGGCCGAGCTCGCACTCGATGCGGATGGCCGATTCCTGGCGGTTCGCCTCACGTCATTCGCCAATATGGGCGCGTATCTCTCGCCGGTCGGCCCCCTGATGGGGACCGGCAACTTCCTTAAGAATGTTCAATCCAACTACACCACACCGCTGATCGAGGTGGCCACGCGCTGCCTTTTGACGAACACGACGCCGGTTTCCGCCTATCGGGGTGCGGGGCGACCGGAGGGCAACTATTTCATGGAGCGTCTGATCGACGCCGCTGCGGCGGAACTGGGCGTCGATGGCGTCGCGCTGCGCCGGCGGAACCATATCATGCCAGACCAGTTCCCCTACGCGGCGGCCTCCGGCAACACCTACGACGGCGGCGACTTCACGGCGTTGCTCGATCGCGCGCTGACAGCAGCCGATGTCGCCGGCTTTCCGTCACGCAAGGCCGACAGCGAGGCGCGGGGGCTGCTGCGCGGACTGGGAATTGGCAACTTCCTGGAGTGCACGGCACCGCCGGCGAAGGAGCAAGGCGGGATCCGCTTCGAGAAAGACGGCACCACCACCATCATCACGGGCACGCTCGACTACGGGCAGGGGCATTGGAGCGCCTTCGCACAGGTGCTGCACCAGAGCCTCGGGGTGCCCTTCCACAGCATTCGCCTTCTGCAAGGCGATTCGGACGAACTGATCGCCGGTGGCGGAACCGGTGGTTCAAAGTCGATGATGGCGTCCGGGGCGGCGATCCTCGAAGCATCGGCGCTGGTGGTCGAGAAGGGGCGATCGGCCGCAGCATGGGCGCTTGAGACGGCGGCCGCCGACATCGAGTTCGAGCCGCAGGCGGAGGGCGGCCAGGGCAGGTTCGTTGTGGCGGGCACCGACCGGGGCATCGGCATCATGGATCTTGCGGCGCAGTTGCGTGCCGCGCCGGCGTTGCCACCCGATGTGCCGGCCAGTCTCGATGTCACGCATGTGTTCGACCAGGCACCGATGGCCTATCCGAACGGTTGCCATATCGCCGAATTGGAAGTCGATCCCGAAACCGGCACGGTGCATATCGCGCGCTACATGGCGGTGAACGATTTCGGCACTATCGTGAACCCGATGCTGGTGGCCGGGCAGGCACATGGCGGCATCGCACAGGGCATCGGCCAAGCCTTGTTGGAGAGTGTGTCATATACCGAAGACGGGCAACTGCAGTCAGGTAGCTTCATGGACTACGCTTTGCCGAGGGCCGAGGACGTCCCCTCAATCGGCTTTGTCAGCCATGCGGTGCCGGCCACGACGAACCCGCTCGGCGCCAAGGGATGCGGCGAGGCCGGGTGCGCAGGATCGCTGCCCGCTGTGATGAATGCCTTGGTCGACGCCTTGTCCCCCCTCGGCATTCTTCATCTGGACATGCCGGCGACGCCGGAGCGCGTCTGGCAGGCTATCGCGACTGCGCAGGCGCGTTCCTGATGCCACGCGCCTGATGGTCCCATCGTGGTGCCCGATCCGGGCGTCGTATCAGGGGTGCGCTTCTCGCGTGGTGCGGTCTGTATCCGTAGCTGTTGCACCCCTCGTGCCGCAGCGAGCGGGGCTGCCGGGGTGTCTTCGCTCAGCCGCGTGACACGAGCATTGCCATGCGCATCAAGCGCAGGAAATTGCCGCTCCACAGCAGGCCGATCTCACGCGGCCCATAACCGCGACGCAACAACTCAGCCGTGACCGCGCCGGTCCGGCTCGCATCGGGCCAATCAACAAGGGCGCCGCCTCCGTCGAAATCGGAGGACAGCCCAACATGCTCGATCCCGATACGTCGCACTGCATAATCCACGTGATCGACATAGTCTTGGACTGTCGCCTTCGCACTCTGGACCGGCTGTGCATCGCGCAGGAACGCCGCCACGGCCGTGATCTGAATCATGCCGCCTACGTCGCGCAGCGCGTCCAACTGCGTATCGTCGAGGTTGCGCGGATGGTCACGAAGTGCGCGGCAGCAGGCATGCGTTGCCACGATAGGGCTGCGTGACAGTGCCGCAGCCTCCAGCATCGCTGCGCGCGACGCGTGCGACACATCGATCAGCAGGCCGACACGATTCATCTCCCGCACCGCGTCGCGGCCGAGCGGCGAGAGTCCCCCGTGCTGCGTCGGCGGGTTGCCCAGATCGACGCGAGGCCGTGCCGAATCGGACAAATCATTGTGCCCGTCATGCGTGAGCGTGACGTAGATGGCGCCGAGGCTGCGCCAAAGCGCCAGGCGCGACAGATCATGCCCCATCGCATAGCCATTCTCGACGGCGGAGAGCACGCCAAGCGTGCCCCCTGCATGTGCTGCCTCAAGTTCGGCTGCCGTGCGGCAATAGCGCCCCCGCGGCGGCGGGCCTTCGGCGGTTGCCGCGATGGAGCGCAGCATGGCTTCCGCCCGGGCCCCTGCGTCAGCATGGCCCTCAGCGTTCCGCGGGCCTTGCGGGACATAGGCAATGAAGATGGCCGCGCCCATGCCGCCACGTCGCATCTTCGGGAAATCGACGCGGCGATGCGTGTCGGTGCCCGGGTCGGGGGTGTCCGGCCAAGGGATATCGACATGGGTGTCGAGGACGAGCATCGCTGCGTGAACCTTTTGCGCCGTCACGTCCTGCTCGGGGGTGCTGTGCACGGGATTGCTCATTCTGTCGGAGCGGCCGACGCTGCCTGCCAGGGTGCCGGCCGTCAATCGCGCCAAACCGCTCAGCAGGCTTGAGGCACCAGGGCGTTGGGCTTGTGCCGGCCTTGCTTGCGCGGGCCCGTTGGGCGTCGCATTGTGTGTGCTGGCGTCGAGTATGCAGGGAGATGACGCATGCGGGACCGCCCTCTGGCCGACCTTGTTCGGGACAAGGCCCCGGTGACACTCACCGTCGACGCCACCGTGCAGGAAGCCTGCACGTTGATGCGCGACCGACGCGTGGGCTGCGTCCTTGTCATTGACGGCGAAGGGGAACTCATCGGCATCTTCACTGGCCGCGACGCCGTTTGCAAAATCGGGGCCGAAGCGCATGACGCCGGTCGCACACGCCTGCGTGACGCTATGACGATGCATCCGGTTACCCTTCGACCCGGCGCGGGGGCGCTCGACGCCTTGCGCCTGATGCAGGATGGCGGCTTCAGGCATGTGCCCATCGTGGATTCGGGCCGGGTGGTCGGCGTGGTTTCCCGCGGCGATTTCCGGGCAATCGAGCATGCCCGGTTGGACGAGGAAGGGGTGTTCTGGGAGCGTATCTGACCCGGCTCTGCCACACGAATACAGTAATTTCAAATACTTAATCGGATTCTTCCGGGCCTTGCCGCGCCTGCGCGCCGCCGCTTGGCTAACGTGATCGTCATTTTCGGCACCAGAGCCTCTTGCAGCAGGCGCGGCGCGTCACCATCCGTTACGGGCCGCGCGAGCGGTGCGACAGGATGGCGCCGCTCTGGCGCTGGCGGCGACAGGAGATGCCCAGAGATGCCTGATATTGGGATGGCGGTGCCACTCAGCCGCTTTCACGATCGCGCGTTGAACGAGTTGGCAACCGGCAACCTGGCCGAACGCATGCGCGTGGACGGCGTCGCCCGCGTCCTGGTCATGGCGCGGCGCCTCGGATTGTTCCACGCACGCCTCGCAACCGAGGGCGGTGCAGCCGCGGTCATCCATCGCGTTGGTGCCGGGTGGGACCCCGCAATCATGACGGCCTTCGAATTCGCCGACAGCCTGCCCGTGTCTGAGGTTGATGCACTGCTGGCTGCCGGCCCGGTTTGGGCGCACAGCGTGGTCGCGCGGAACGTCGAAGCCTCGAAGCTGGTTACAGCGCGGGCGGCTTGATCAACTGGATCAACTGGCGGCGCTGATTTCAGCGCCGCCTCAACCGCATCGAGTTGTACCGTAAAGGCTTGCACAGCCGTCTTTTTGCCAGCGCTCCTCGGTTTCTCCCGCTTCATCGGGTGAGATTCTTGAGCCGCGTCAGGAGCAGATCGACATCTGCTTCAGCATGGTAGATTCCGAACCCGAAGCGAAGCCGCGTCCCGCGCCTGTCAGTGATGATCCGGCCTGCAGCAAGACGGCCCTGCCACTTATCAGCGTCGTGCAGGTCGAAGGTCAGGAAATTCCCACGGCGCGCGTCATCGACACCGACCACGAGGCGCTCTGGATCGAGGCCTGTGCCGTCGAGTCCCTGGACAAAGTGACGTTGCAACGCATGCGCGTGATCCCGCACCATGGCAGTATTGAGGCCCATCTCCTCGAACCAGGCCAGTGCCGCCGTGAGGCGGAAAAGGCCTGAGGGGTCGAAGGTGGCGCCCATGAAGCGCCAGCCATCGAGCCCATAGGCCACCCCCCCCTGCTGATCCGCGAGTGCGCCGAAGGCAGCGTACCAGCCGGTCGAGCGTGGCCTCGGCAGCCACCCGGGGGGGCAGTGCAGAAAACAGGCCCCCTCTCCGGCCATGGCATATTTGTAGCCCCCGGCGGTGTAGAAGGCGCGCTCTCCGAGCCTGCCCAGAGACACCGGTCGCGCCATGAAGGCGTGATACCCATCAAGAACCAGCACGGCGTCGCCAGCAGCATCCGCCAGAGCTTCCAGACCTTCATTGGCAAAGCCTGAGTTGAAGAAGACCTCGCTGAGCCAGATGAGATCGAAGCCGCCGCGTGCCGCCTCAATCATCCGCGGCACACAGGCCTGCCCTGGCTCGCTTGGCACGCGTGTCACGGCCACGAGGCCTTCTTCCCCAAGCCGCGCCAGTTGTCGGCTCAGGCTGTGGAACTCACCATCCGTGGTCAGAATCCGGGGTGGCCGGCCCAGGGGAAGGGCGGAAAGAAGCCGCAGAACGAACTCATGCGTGTTCGGCGCAAACACCAGCGTGGTGGGGTCGGTCAGGCCTAGTTGCCGCGCGACGCGCTCCTGACACTCGCGCAGCAGAGGCCCGAGGATCGCATCCCACTTGCTGTCCTGCGCGGCCGCAGCCAGGTCCCAGGCGGCCAGATGCGCAACGCGCGTCGCGTCCGGCCAGGGATGATGACTGTGTGCGGCGAAATGCAGGCGCTCGGGCTCTGCGGTCAGGAAGCGTGAGAAATGATGGCGGAGGTCGAGCATCGTGCCTTCCATGTGGCGTCGGGCGTCCAAGCGCCTAGACTATGCCAGTAGCAGGAGGCACCGATGGTCGAAGGCGTCGAGACAGATTTCAAGGGGCGCATGGATTACGCCGACTATCTCGGCCTGGATCGCCTGCTCGCCGCGCAGAAGCCAGCCTCGGGCCAGCATGACGAGATGCTCTTCATAGTCATCCATCAGGTCCAGGAGCTTTGGCTCAAGCTCATGGGCCATGAGCTGGAATTGGCCGCGGCGCGGATCCGCGCCGATGACCTTCCTCCTGCCTTCAAGGCCATGGCGCGGATAAGCCGCATCCAGCGACAGCTCGTCGAGGCGTGGGATGTGCTGACGACGCTGACGCCGCATGACTATCTGGCCTTCCGGGACAGCCTTGGCTCCTCCTCCGGGTTCCAGTCATGGCAATACCGGCTGATCGAGTTCAGACTTGGCGCGCGGGACGGCTTCATGATCCGCCCGCACGCGCACCGACCTGAGGTGCAGGCTACGCTGCGCGCCGCCTTCGAGGCGCCTAGCCTGTACGACGAGGCGTTGCGCCTGCTGCATCGCCGCGGCTTGGCCGTGCCCGATGTGGTCTTGTCGCGGGACGTCACCCAACTGCATCAGGCCGATGCTGGCGTGGAGGCTGCATGGGCAGAAATATACCGCCATGCGAAGCGCCATTTCGATCTTTATGAACTGGCTGAGGAATTGGTCGACCTGGAGGATGCGTTTCAGACATGGCGATTCCGCCACCTCAAGACAGTCGAGCGGATCATCGGACACCGGCCTGGTACCGGTGGCAGTGCCGGCGTCTCCTATCTGCAGACGGTCCTCGAACGACGCTTCTTTCCAGAACTGTGGTCGGTTCGCACGCGGCTTTGAGCGGCGATTGATCTGGCGCAAGGACAGGACGGTGTTGGTCGCTGCCTTAATGCGCCATGCTGGCTAACTGCCTCCATGATCTTGCGGCGATCGGGCCTGGCGGGCTGGTGGCTGTTGGTCTCGCGCTGTTCCTGGCCGGCTTGGCCGGCGGCTTCACCCATTGCGCTGGCATGTGTGCCCCCTTCGTCCTGGCGCAGGCGGGGGCCAACGCGAACCGAAGCGCAGCAGGTGGCAGCCTGCAACGCCTCGCCGGGGCCGCGTTGGTGCCCTACCACCTCGGCCGAGTGCTGGGCTATGCCACACTTGGCGCCGTTGCCGGCGCGACAGCGGGTTTGGTGACACAGGTCACCGGGGTTCGGTTCGTTCTGGCGGCTCTGCTGCTGAGTGCTGCCATCCTGATGTGCCTGCAGGCTGTAGCCAGGCTGCCATTGGTTTGGCGGCCGCGACTCGCGCATCTGGGCGGGCCTTTTCCTGCCATGCATCTGCCAGGTGAATTCCTGCTTCGGCGGGTCGCGCCCTTGCTCTCGGCGCCTTCGGGCTGGAACGGTGTCGGCCTCGGTGTGCTGCTTTCGGCGTTGCCCTGCGGCCTGCTCTACGCCGCGCTTGCGGGGGCGGCGGCAACGGGCAGCGCCCTCGCCGGCGCCATCGCGATGGCCGCCTTCGCGGCCGGCACGGTTCCGGCCCTCGTTGGCGTCGGGCTGCTCGGCCGGCTTTTTCTGCGCAGCCGTGGCGACACCGTGCGGCTCGTCGGTGCCGTGCTATTCTTGCTGAACGGGGCGGTACTCGCTGCGATGGCCTATCGCCTGGTCATCTGACAGGGCGCCGTTGACATAGCCTTAACCCGTCCTGGCGTCCTCTCTGCTCCGCATCAATGTGGGGCAGGACAGGATGTCCGTTGCCGTCACCGGCAGTGTGCCGTCGACGATCCTCGAAAATGACGGTCCGCAGGATTGGATGGCACGGCTCACGCTGTCGCCCTCCGTGCTCGAGGTTGCACTGGCAGGGCCGGATGCTGGCCGATTCACGACGAGCTTCGACAGTGCCTCCGGCCTGCTGGTTCTGCGCCCGGCCGAGGTCATGGACGCGGAGCGCCTCGGCAACGAGATCATCCTGCGCTTCAGCCTCGTTGCGCGCACCGCAACAGGCTGGCAGCCGCTGCCAGGCACCTATGACGTGCGGCTGGTTGGCGTCGACGACACGCCCCCGAGGGGTCTTCGCTTTGCGGCTGGCGGCACCGTTCTCGCCAATGACAGCGGTGCGGACATCGGGACGCTGGCTGCCGAGGATCCCGACACGGCGGGCGCCCTGGAATACAGCGTGGCCTGGCCCGACGCAGCCCTATTCGAGGTTGCCGGCAACGTCCTGCGCTTGCGCCGGGGCGTTGATCTCCTGGCCGCCGCAGGCACGCAGATCGAGATCATTGTGGAAGTGTCCGACGGTCGCAACACGGCGGCGCAACTGTTGCGGATCGATGTTCTGGCGCCCGGCCCACAGCCAGACCGTGCGATTCAAGACGGCACCCTTTTCGCAGACACCTTGCAAGGGACGAGCCTTGGCGATGCGTTGTTTGGGCATGCCGGCTCCGACCTGTTGATTGGCAACAATGGCAACGATCAGTTGCATGGCGGCACCGGCAGCGATTCCCTCTCCGGCGGGCTCGGCGCCGACACGCTGGATGGTGGGAGCGAGGGCGACAGCCTGCACGGCGCTGGAGGCGCTGACCTGCTGCTTGGCGGCGCCGGCAACGATACGCTGCGCGGCAATGCCGATTCCGACACCCTCTATGGCGAAGCGGGTAACGACACGCTGGAGGGTGGTGCGGGCAACGACCTGCTCGACGGTGGCGATGGTAACGATACCGTTTCGGGTGATGCCAACCTCGACACGTTGCTGGGCGGTGCCGGGGCTGACTCGATGGATGGCGGCACCGATGCCGACTGGCTGGATGGTGGCGCCGACCATGACTGGCTATCGGGCGGCGAGGGCGCCGATACGCTGCTTGGCGGCTCAGGTCGCGACAGCTTGCTTGGCCTCGCCGGCGATGACCGGTTGAGTGGCGGTGCCGATGAAGATCGCCTGGAGGGTGGCGATGGCGCCGACCTTCTCCTGGGCGACGATGGCGACGACTGGCTGATGGGCGGGGAGGGTGGCGATACGCTGGAGGGCGGCGCGGGGGCCGATACGCTCGATGGCGGCGTTGGCATCAACCGGCTCTTTGGGGGCGCCGGCGATGACACCATCCTGTTGAATCAAGTGGATGACGTATGGGTGGAGTTGCCCGGTGGCGGCGTTGATGAACTCGTTGTCGGCTGGAGCTTCGCCATTCCAGTGAATATCGAGCGGCTGCGGCTGCGTGGCGGCGCAGGAGACCTGGCGGCGACGGGCGGCGGGCTTGGCGATACTCTGCTGGGCAACGAGGGGCGAAACCGCCTGCGCGGGCTTGATGGTGACGATCTGTTGGATGGGGGCGTAGGCAACGACACGCTGGAAGGCGGTACCGGGCGCGATACTGCCCTGGGCGGTTCGGGCCTAGACTCGCTGCTTGGTCATGAAGGCGATGACGTTCTGGATGGTGGTGAGGACGCCGATATCCTCGAAGGTGGCCGTGGCGCCGATACGCTGATCGGAGGGGGGGCTGCGGATTCGCTGTCTGGCGATGATGGCCAGGATCGTCTGTCCGGCGGCGACGATGCCGATTGGCTGTTTGGCGGTGCGGGGGCAGACCAGCTTTTCGGTGACGGTGGGGCCGACGTGATCGACGGAGGCGGCGAGGGTGATCTGCTTTCCGGTGGCGCCGACACCGATTTGCTTCGTGGTGGCGATGGCGATGATCGCGCGTTCGGCGGCGATGGTGCGGACACCGTCGACGGCGGCGCTGGACATGATCGCCTCGCTGGTGATGCCGGGCCTGACGTCCTGATTGGCGGCGATGGCGATGATGTCCTCGACGGTGGCGACCATGCGGACACGCTGGATGGGGGCGCTGGAATTGACCAGATGCAGGGCGGCGCTGGTGACGATCTTCTTATCGCGGGATTGGGCGGTCTTGGCGCCTTCGGGGGCGACCTGCTCCGAGGCGGCCCGGGCGCGGACACGCTGGACGCTGGCTCCGGCGAGGGTCTTGGCAGCTTGCTGATCGGCGAACTCGGCGATGACACCTACATCGTGGATGCGCGCAGCGACCTTGTGCTGGAAATGCCGGGCGGTGGCTTCGACACGCTGGTCGCCCGGCTTTCGAGTGGTGGCGTTGCGCTGCCGCCGCATGTGGAGATGCTGGTGCTGGCCGGGGATGCCATCTTTGGCGTCGGGAATGCGCTTGACAATCGCCTGGTGGGCAATGGGGTTCCGAACCTATTGTTCGGCGGCGCGGGCGCTGACACGCTCGCTGGTGGGTCGGGCAACGACACCCTGGTGGGAGGGCCCGGCGCCGATGTCTTTCTGATTGAGTCGGCGAGCGGGACTGACGTGCTCGCCGATTTCGACCCATCCCAGGACCGCGTCTTTGCGCTTGCCATTGGAGGGGCGCTGCAGGCCATCCATTGGCAGCAGGGAGGTGCAGGGTTCATCCTGCAAACTGCCCTGCCAGGGTCTGTCCTGTCCTCCGTGCCGCTGGCGTTGCTCAGCGAAATCGACGTCTTCGCAGCATAGTCAGCGGACAAGATCCCTATAGGCGTGCCATGTGGCGTGGCCGACCAGCGGAAGCACCAGGGCAATTCCGAGGAAGAAAGGCACGAGCGCCATGCCCGTGAATACCACGATGATCCCCGCCCAGAACACCATCGGCCGCCAATTGTCGAGGGTGGCCTTCACGGAGGTGACGATCGCCTCCAGCGCCGAGACATCGCGATCAACGATCATGGGGATCGAGACAGCCGAAATGGCGAAGGCTGCGCTTGCCAGCACGAACCCGAAGGCCGTGCCGATGATCAGAAAAGGCAGCAGCTGCGGCGATCGCAGCATCGCCACCGGCAGCGACTCGATGGCTGGGGCGAAGCCAAGGCCGAAGAAGACCGCGAACAGCAGGCCAGCGATCCGCACCCAGAACAGGTGGATAAGCAGCAGCGCCACCCCCATCATCGCCAATTGCGGCGCGCTGCGTCGATAGGCCGAGAAGGCGAGAGCGAGCGACACCGGCTCGCCAAGTGCCCGCCTGCGGCTGGTCTCGTAGAGCCCTGCGCCCAGGATCGGCGCCACCAGGAAGAAGCCAGCGGTGGCGGGCAGCACAGCCCAGGCCGCACCGACCTGCAGCAACAGGATGACCAGCAACCAACCCGCCACCACCACGGATCCGCCGTAGAAGAATCCAATATGCGGCGCTGCCATCAAATCTTTCCAGCCGGCGGCAAGCCATGCCCAGGGCCGGTCGTTGGGCACGGTCTGGACCCGTGGGACACTCCCGGCGGGTGCGGCATCTTCGATCATCCTACGCTCCTGTGTCCGCGGGGCTCTGGCCTAGCCTAGCGGCATTCCGACCGAACCAGAATTGATCCCGATCAAGGACGCCCGCGCCGCTTCCCTGTTTCCTGCCTGACGCGGGCGGTCCGTGTCGCGGCCGCAGCGAGTGGAGGGGAGACTGACGCGATGGCTGTTGCTGGCTACGCTGCCAACCAAGCCCATGGGGCCGTGGCCGTGCGGACCGAGTCTTATGTCGAGGCGCCGATCCGGGCCTTCGCGATCGCGACCATGTTTTGGGGTGTCGTCGGCTTTCTGATGGGCGTCTTGATCGCCTCGCAGCTGGCTTGGCCGCTCCTAAACCTTGATCTCGAATGGACGACATTCGGCCGGCTGCGGCCTGTGCACACCAGTGCCGTGATCTTTGCCTTTGGCGGGAACGCACTGCTCTGCACCAGCCTCTACATCGTGCAGCGCACCTGCCGCGCGCCGTTGTTCGGCGGCGACGGAATGGGGTGGTTCCTGTTCTGGGGCTACCAGTTCTTCATTGTGGCCGCCGCGCTCGGCTACGTGCTCGGCGTGACGCAAGGCAAGGAATACGCTGAACCGGAGTGGTACGTGGACCTGTGGCTCACCGTGGTCTGGGTGCACTATCTGGTGGCCTTCGGCGGCACCATCCTCCGCCGTGAGGAGCCGCACATCTACGTCGCGAACTGGTTTTTCCTCGCCTTCATCATCACTGTTGCGATGCTGCACATCGTCAACAACCTCGCGCTTCCGGTCACGCTCGGCCATGGCAAGTCCTATGGCCTCGCTTCGGGCGTGCAGGACGCGATGATCCAGTGGTGGTATGGGCATAACGCGGTTGGCTTCTTTCTCACGGCCGGCTTTCTTGGGATGATGTATTACTTCCTCCCGAAGCAGGCCGAACGGCCGATCTATTCCTACCGGCTATCGATAGTGCATTTCTGGTCCCTGATCTTTCTCTACATCTGGGCGGGGCCGCACCACCTGCACTACACGGCGCTGCCAGATTGGGCGCAGACGCTTGGCATGGTGTTCTCGGTGATGCTGTGGATGCCGTCCTGGGGCGGCATGATCAACGGAATCATGACCCTTTCTGGTGCGTGGGACAAACTCCGCACCAACTCTGGCCTGCGTTTCTCGGTCACCGCCCTCGGCTTCTACGGCATGTCCACCTTCGAGGGGCCGGTGATGTCGATCAAGGCCGTCAACGCCCTGTCGCACTACACGGATTGGACCATCGGGCACGTCCATTCCGGTGCGATGGGCTGGGTCGGCTTCATCACCTTCGGCGCTCTCTATTGGCTTTATCCGAAGCTGTGGGGGAAGAAGGCACTGTATTCCGAGAAGCTGGCCTCCTGGCACTTCTGGATCGCTACGCTCGGCATCGTTCTCTACATCACCGCGATGTGGGTGTCCGGTATCCTGCAGGGCCTGATGTGGCGCGCCTACGATGAACTTGGCTTCCTGCAGTATTCGTTCATCGAGACGGTGGCTGCGATGCACCCCTACTACGTCATCCGCGTGCTTGGCGGAGTGATGTATCTGAGCGGTGCCCTGATCATGGTCTACAACCTCTGGATGACCGTAACGCGCGGCGAGAGCGTGGATGCGGCTGGCGTTGCGGCGCCGGCGGCAGACAGGCTGGCCGGGCCGGTTGCGGCGCCGGCCGAATAAGGGGGGCAGGGCAATGCGCTGGTTCAATCACGCGGTCATCGAGAAAAACCTGATCCTGATGGGTGTGCTGACACTCATCACGGTCTCCATCGGCGGCCTGGCGCAGATCGTGCCGCTCTTCACGGTGGAGAGCACGATCGAGCGTGTGGAGGGTGTACGGCCGTACACGCCGCTCGAGCTTGCCGGACGGAACATCTACATCCGCGAGGGCTGCTACACCTGCCACAGCCAGATGGTGCGGCCGTTCCGCGACGAGGCTGAGCGCTACGGTCATTTCAGCCTGGCGGCCGAGAGCATGTATGATCGGCCGTTCCAATGGGGCTCGAAGCGCACGGGGCCGGACCTCGCGCGCGTCGGCGGCCGCTATTCGGATGACTGGCACGCTGCTCATCTGCGCAGCCCACGATCGGTGGTGCCGGAAAGCATCATGCCGCCATACGCCTTCCTGGACCGTCGGCTGTCCTATGACGACATCGGCAACCATCTGGCTGCTCAGCGCGCCTTGGGCGTTCCCTACACCGATGAGATGGTGGCCAATGCACGCGCCGATCTGGAGGCTCAAGCCAGGCCGGATCGCGATGCCACGGCGTTCCAGGCCCGCTATGCGCGGGCGCGCCAAGGCGCGTTCGATGGCGATCCCGTCGCCATCACGGAGATGGATGCGCTGGTCGCCTTCCTGCAGATGCTGGGCACCCTGGTTCGCTTCAGCGATGTGACGCCTGACCAACTGCGGCAGCAATAGGGGCGCAACGTCATGGATCTGCTGGCTCTGCAACCGGTCTTCACCACCCTCTGGGTGGTTTGGTTCTTCGTCCTGTTCGTTGGCGTCATCCTCTACGTGATGTCGCCGAAGAGGAAGCGCGGCTACGAGCGTGCCGGCGGCATTCCGCTCCGCAACGACCCGCCTCACCACCTGTCCTGAGGAGTGGCTCTGGATGCCGACCAAGATCGAGAAGGATGCCCTGACCGGCACCGATACCACGGGGCACGAATGGGATGGCATCGGCGAGTTGAACACGCCGCTGCCGAAATGGTGGCTCTATGTATTCTATGCGTGCATCGCCTTCGCAGCCGTTTGGGTCGTTCTCTACCCGGCCTTTCCGTTTCAAGGCGCCACCGGTGTGACGGGCTGGATTGCCCGCGAAGCCGTCGTGCGTGACATCGCGGAACAGAATGCTGCGCGAGAGCCGATGTTGGCGCGTCTGCGCGAGGCGAGCCCCGAGGCCATCATGGCCGATGCGGAACTGCGCGGCTTCGCCCTCGCCGGCGGTCGCATTGCGTTCGCGATCAATTGCCAGGGCTGCCACGGCGCCGGTGGACAGGGCGCGCTCGGCGGTTTTCCGAGCTTGGCCGACGATGATTGGATCTGGGGTGGCAGCCTCCCGGCGATCCAGCACTCCATCCGTCACGGCATTCGCAACAGCGAGTCCGAGGATGCCCGCACCTCCCAGATGCCGCGGTTCCTGGCCGACGGCATCCTGACCGCTCCGCAGATCAACGACGTTGCCGAGCACGTGCTCAGCCTGACCGGACGCGCAACAGATGCGGCTGCAGCGGCCCGCGGCGCACCCTTGTACGAAGAGAACTGCCTTGCCTGCCATGGCGAGCGCGGCGAGGGGAACCGCGATGTCGGCGCACGACGGCTGAACAGCGCCGTGTGGCTGTATGGCGGCGACAAGGCGTCGATCGTGCAGTCCATCCGCTACGGCCGCGCTGGCGTAATGCCGCCCTGGGCGAGCCGTCTCGATCCGGCCATCATCAATATGCTTACGGTCTATGTGCATGCGCTGGGCGGCGGGGAGAACTGAAGTGGGCCGCGCGTCATGAGCACCATTCAGCCGCCGCGACACATGCGTCCGGTCGGCGTGCCGCCGCCCGAGCAGCCACTCTATGCCGACCGGCAGAGGGTTTATCCAAAGGCTGTCTCGGGGCCTGTTCGCCGTGCGAAATGGGCGGTCCTGGTTGTCTGTCTGATGCTCTACTACCTCGTGCCGTGGTTGCGCTGGGATCGTGGGCCCGATGCACCAAGCCAAGCCGTGTTGGTGGATCTCACCCATGGTCGCCTGTATTTCATGGCGATCGAGATCTGGCCGCAGGAAGTCTATTTCCTCACCGGCCTGCTGGTGCTCGGTGCGATCGGTCTGTTTGCCGCGACAAGCATGTTCGGGCGGGTCTGGTGCGGCTTCGCCTGCCCCCAGACGGTCTGGACCGACCTGTTCATGTGGATAGAGCGCCGTATTCAAGGCGACCGCAACGAGCGTCTTCGGCTGGACAAGGCGCCGTGGAGCCCGGAGAAACTGCGCAAGAAGGCGATGACCCACGCAGCATGGCTGGCGATCGCAGCTGCGACGGGCGGTGCTTGGATCATGTACTTCAACGATGCCCCGACCGTGGCTGTGCACATGCTCACCGGCCAGGCCAGCATGCAGGTGTATTTCTTCTTCGGGCTGTTCACGGCCACGACCTACGTCCTGGCCGGCTGGGCGCGCGAGCAGGTGTGCACCTACATGTGCCCATGGCCGCGCTTCCAGGCTGCGATGCTTGACGAGAACTCGCTCGTGGTCAGCTACCGTGACTGGCGCGGCGAGCCGCGCGGAAAGCTGAAGGCCGACGGTGCGGGCGACTGCGTGGATTGCCGCGCTTGCGTCAATGTGTGCCCCACAGGCATCGATATCCGTGACGGCCAGCAACTGGAATGCATCGGCTGCGGCCTCTGCATCGATGCCTGCGACGACATCATGGCAAAGCTGGACCGCCCGAAAGGTCTTGTCGCCTTCGAGACGTTGTCGAACATTGCCGCATCGACGGCGGCCACACGGGTCATGCAGCCTGGCCCGACGCGCGATACACGCGGCATGGAGGTTCGCAGCACGCCACGCTTCATCAGGCCACGGACGCTGCTCTATGCGGGTATGCTCGCTGCAGTGGCGGCCGTAATGCTGGGCGCCTGGCTGTTGCGGCAGACGGTGACGTTGTCTGTTCTGCGCGATCGCGCCCCCTTGTACGTTTCGCTATCGGACGGCGGCGTTCGCAACGCCTACACGCTGAAGATCGTGAACAAGACGCGCGACGCCGGACCATTGACGCTGGTGTTCGAGAGTGCGGCGCCGCTCGGCGTCACGGTGCAGGAGGCGACCGAGCTTGCGCCCAACCGGTTCCGGGTCACAACGCGGGCCGATGGCATCACGCAATGGCGCGCCCTGGTGACGCTGCCTGGCAGCGCGACGAGCCGGGAATCCACGCCTGTCGCTTTCCAGTTGCTGGATGAGAAAGGTCGTGTCGTGGCCTCTGCGAGTAGCGTCTTCCTCGGGCCGGCGCGTCGGGGAACGGGGCATGATCGGACAACCGGCGAAGCTGGATCGGGGGGGCGCAATGGCGATTGATTTCGATCCCCAACGCGGGCGTTGGATTCCCTGGGTATTCGTTGGCGGCATGGGTTTGGTTGTGGTCGTCAACGCGGTGCTGGTTTGGGCGGCGCTCTCCACTTTCACCGGCCTCACAGTGGGCAAGGCTTATGATCGCGGCCGCACCTACAACCACGTCCTCGCGACGGCGGAGCGTCAGCATGCGCTGGGGTGGCGGGCGGTTGTGGCTGTCGAAGGCCGCACACTCACGCTTGCAGTTCTGGACCGCGAAGGCCTCCCTGTTTCCGGCAGGGTGGAGGGCGTGCTGCGCCGCCCGCTGGAGGGCGTCGAGGAAAGCCTGGACTTCGCAGCGCTCGGGGAGGGTCGCTTCCTCGCAGTTTTGCCGCCATTGCGGGCCGGCCAGTGGGAGGCTCGCCTTACGCTGCGCGGCCCAGCCGGCGATGCCTTCGATATTCGCGAACGGCTGCTGCTGCAATGACGCATGAGATCGCCGTGCCGCTGCGCCTCGCGCCATCGCAGGCTGGGTTGTCTCGGGCCAGTTGCGCGCATTGCGGCGAGGCCTTGGTGCCCGGCCAGGGTGAGTTCTGCTGCACCGGATGCACTGGTGCTTATGCGCTCGTGCGTGGCCTGCAACTCGATTCCTTCTACAGCCGGCAAACCATGCCGGCGGGCATGCTGCGCCCCCTCGAAGCGGCGCAGGCGGCTGACTTCGCATCCCTCGCGCAGCCTGGGCCACGCGGCACACACAGCCTTGAACTGATTGTCATTGGCCTGACTTGCGGCGCCTGCGTGTGGCTGGTGGAGCAGGCGTTGGCCGCGGACCCGGATGTCCTCGCCGCACGGGCCAGCCTGACCAGCCGTCGGCTCAGTGTCACCTGGCGGGGCTCGGCCGAGCGTGGGAACGAGTTGGCCGGCCTCATCGCTCGCTTGGGGTTCCGGGTCGCGCCTTGGTCCCCCGCCTGCCTGCGGGCAACGGAGGATGCCGAAGGCCGCGCGCTTCTGCGGGCGCTTGGCGTCGCGGCCTTCGGTGCCATGAATGTCATGCTTGTCTCTGTGGCCGTGTGGGTCGGCGGCGATATGGGCGAGCACACGCGTGCGCTGATGCACTGGCTTGCGGCCCTCATCGGATTGCCGACGGTTCTCGTGGCCGGCATGCCGTTCTATCGCTCTGCCTGGGGTGCCATCCGGGCGCGGCGCGCGAACATGGATCTGGCGATCTCGCTCGGCGTGCTTGCCGCCACGGCGATGAGCCTGAGCGAGACGATCCGCAACGGATCCTATACCTGGTTTGACAGTGCCACCACGTTGTTGGCGCTGTTGCTGGCGGGACGAGTGCTGGACCGCGCCGCGCGCCGGAGGGCAGGGCAGGCTGTTGCCGAATTGCTGGCCTTGCGCGACGGCTCCGTTGCCTTGGTCGAAGCCGATGGCCGGGTCCGCGATGTATCTGTCGAACGCATTCGTGCGGGCGACACTGTGCTCGTGGCGATGGGCGAACGCTTGCGCCTTGACGGCGTCGCGGCCGTTGCCGCGCAACTCGATACCAGCGCCACCACGGGGGAATCACTCCCGCGCGAAATCCCTGCCGGGGCGCCGCTGTGCGCTGGCGCGGTGAATACAGGTGCTGCCTTCCAGCTGCGCGTGACGGCGGCAGCGCAGGACGGCTCACTCGCAGCGCTCGGCCGCCTGCTGGAGCGCGCTGAGCAGGGGCGCGGCCGCTACGTCTCCATCGCGGATAAGGCAGCCCGGTTCTATGTGCCGGTGGTGCACGCAGTGGCAGCTGCTACCTTTCTCGGTTGGTGGCTCGGCGTGGGCGAACCGTGGCAGGCTGCGCTTGTGCCGGCTGTGGCGGCGCTGATCGTCACCTGCCCGTGCGGACTGGCCATTGCTGTGCCGGCGGTGCAGGTCGCCGCGGTGGGCGCATTGTTTCGTCGCGGCGTGCTCGTCACCTCGCCAACAGCGCTCGAGCGCTTGGCCAGCGCCAACCATGCCGTGATCGACAAGACCGGTACCCTCTCGGAGGGACGGCCGGACCTGCTGCCAGACCCGGCCATGGACCAGGATTTGCTACGCGCCGCCGCCAGCATGGCACGCGGCAGTCGGCATCCCTTGGCTCAGGCATTGGTGCGCGCCTGCCCGACTGCAATCGCTCTGGAGGGCGTGCAGGAAATAGCCGGGCGCGGCCTGATGCATGGCGATCGGCGGCTTGGCAGTGCCGCCTTCCTTGGTCTTCCGCCGACATCGAACGCCGGCATGGCGCTGCACTACGGCACCGCCCAGGGCGTTCTGGCCACATTCCGCTTTCGCGACCGGCTGCGTGCCGATGCCGCCGCGGCCGTAGCGGGGGTGCGCAACCTTGGCCTTGAAGTCGAGCTATTGTCGGGTGATGGCCCAGCAGCCGTGGCCGAGGCAGCGCAGGACGTCGGCATTCTGTCCTGGCGGGCCGAAGCTACGCCGGGAGACAAGGCAGCACGCATCTCGGCGCTGCGCGCGGCGGGTGCCAAGCCGCTCATGATCGGCGACGGGATCAACGATGCCGCCGCGCTGGCGCTGGCGCATGTCTCGGTCAGCCCGGCAAACGGCACCGATATTGCGCAGGCGGCATCCGACATCGTGCTTCGCAGGGAAGGCCTCGCCGTTCTGCCCATCGCGATCCGCGTGGCGCGCCGCGCGCAACATCTGGCACGCCAGAACATTCTGTTCAGCCTTTGCTATAACGCAGTTGCCATTCCAGCAGCGGTGTTCGGCTTCGTCACGCCGCTGGTTGCGGCCGTTGTCATGGCCAGTAGTTCGATCATCGTCATCTTGAACGCGCTGCGGGCCGGCCGGGAGATCCCAGCATGACCGCCTTGCTGGTGCTCGTCCCGGCGGCGCTTCTGCTCGGCCTTCTCGGGCTCGCACTGTTTCTGTGGACTCTGCGATCGCGTCAGTATGACGATCTCGATGGCGCAGCAGCGCGTATTCTATTTGACGACAATCCCAGGAAGGACCCGCCCCAATGAGCTACTTCATGGCCCTCTCGGCGCTGATTGCTCTTGTAGGCCTTGCTGCCGCCGCGGCGGCGCAGGAGACGGCGCTCTCAGTCTTCGGACTCGCGCTGTTTGGCTTCGGCGTCCTGTTCGCCTTCTTCCTCGTGAAGCGGCATTTCGACGCGGCCGACGCGGCGCGCCACTGAGGCGCGCGGCACGCCCGGCACAGCTCAACCGGGCGTTGGTGAGTTGACCTGCTTCAGGCAGCGCAGTGCAAAGCTTGTCCTGGTGTGCCGCACCCCGGGAAGCCGATAGAAGCGTTCGCGAAGCAGCCGTTCGTAGCCCACAGTTCCTGCGACCGCCGCCTTGATGACGTAATCATACTCCCCGGTGACGAGGTGGCATTCCAGAACTTCCGGCATGGCCTGCACCGCTTCTTCGAAGCGGCGCAGGCCATCTTCGTCATGCCGCTCCATCATCACCTCGATGAAGACGGTGTCCGGCAGACCGAGCGCTGCTTGATCCAGCAGTGCCGCGTAGCCACGGATGACGCCAGCCTGTTCCAGCCGGCGCACCCGCGTCCAGCAAGGCGAGGCCGATAGCCCGACCTCCTCGGCCAACTCGGCGTTCGTCAGCCTGCCGTTGCGAGCAAGGGCGCGGAGGATTCGTCTGTCGATCGCATCCATCCCAGAATTGTCTTCCGAAACTTCGGGGGCGCACAACAGAATTCGGCAGAACCCTCTTGGCGTGCTGCCTCATTCTTCCCATGGTTCTGGCACCAGGCGGGAGCAAAACCATGGGCAGCCTTCAGCGCCCCGATGTCAGCCTCGAAGATCGATGGGAGCTTGCGGGAGAGCCCGTCATCCTCACGGGCATCCAGGCGCTCGTGCGCCTGCCCCTGCTGCGCCGAGAGCTTGATGCAGCGCTTGGCTGGAACACGGCCGGCCTGATCAGTGGCTACCGCGGCTCACCGCTCGGCAGCTATGATCGTGAATTGGAGAAGCAGGGCGCACGGCTGACGGCTGCCAGCATCGTGTTCCAGCCCGGCCTCAACGAGGACCTCGCCGCGACAGCGCTTTGGGGCTCGCAGCAACTGCATCTGTCGCCCGGCGCACGGCATGAGGGCGTGTTCGGCATCTGGTATGGCAAAGGGCCGGGCGTTGATCGCAGCGGCGATGTGCTGCGCCATGCCAATTCGGCCGGCACCGCGCCGCGTGGGGGCGTGCTGGCCCTGGCGGGTGACGATCCGGCGGCGAAATCCTCGACGGTGACGTCCGGGTGTGAGTTGACGTTCCAGGACGTCGAGATTCCGCTGTTGGACCCAGCCGAGGTTGGCGAGGTTTTGGAGTTCGGCCTCAAGGGCCTGGCGCTGTCCCGCTTCGCGGGTGTCTGGGTCGGATTGAAATGCGTTGCCGAGACCATGGACGCCAGTGCGACGTTGCGCGTCGACGCAGCGCGTTACATCGCTGCGTTGCCGGGTGATGTCGCCATGCCCCCCGATGGCTTCGCTCTGCGCGTGCCTGACACGGCCCAGGCGCAGGAGCGCAGGCTGAGGCAGTTCAAATTGCCTGCTGCGGTTGCCTTCGCGCGCGCCAATGGATTCGACCGTTTGATTGTCGACAGCCCCATGGCACGGCACGGCATCGCCGTGCGCGGCAAGGCGTTCGCCACGCTTCGCCAGGTGCTGGCCGATTGCGATATCTCGCCCGAATTTGCACGGCAGCACGGGTTGCGCGTCTGGAAAGTCGGCCTGGCCTGGCCGCTGGACGCCGAAGCGGCGCGCGCATTCGCCGCAGGCCTCACGGATGTCCTGGTCATCGAAGACAGGCGCGCCTTCATCGAGCCGCAGATCAAGGAAGCACTCTACCCGCTGGCTGATCGTCCGCGCGTGCAGGGCAAGCGCGACGGCGCGGGAGGGCCGCTGCTGTCGGAGCTGACCGAACTGGACGCCACGCAGATCCTGCGCGCCCTGGTGCGCTGGCTGCCGGAATCGTTGCAGACCGAGCGGATGCGCGCTCGACTGGCCGAGATCGAGGCGCTGGAACGCGCGGCATCCGAGCCGTTGGTGACGCGGGATCCCTTCTTCTGCCCCGGCTGTCCACACAACACGTCAACCCGTCTGCCGGAGGGTTCGCGCGCGCTGGCGGGCATCGGATGCCACTGGCTTGTCACGAAGATGCCCGAGCGCGAGTCTTTGCCCTTCACCCAGATGGGCGGCGAAGGCGTGCCGTGGCTGGGCGTCATGCCGTTCACGGACGAAGCGCATGTCTTCGCCAACATCGGTGACGGCACCTGGGCGCATTCGGGCAGCCTCGCCGTGCGCGCCGCGGTCGCGGCGGCGGCGAACATGACCTACAAGGTGCTCGTGAATTCGGCCGTCGCCATGACCGGGGGCCAGCACGTCGAGAGCAACCTCACGGTTCCTCGCGTTGCGGCCCAACTGCGGGCCGAGGGTGTCGCTCGGATCGCCATCGTGGCGGACGACCCGGAACGGCATCGCGATGACCCGATGCTGCCGGCCGGCGTCACCTTCCATCATCGCAGCGCGCTGGACGCGGTGCAGCGCGAACTGCGCGAAGTGAAGGGCGTCAGCGCGCTCATCTACGACCAGGAGTGCGCCACGGAGCGTCGGCGCAAGCGCAAGCGAGGCTCGGCAGCCAAGGCCGAGCGCCGCGCGATGATCAATCCGCGGGTATGCGAGGATTGTGGCGAGTGCTCTCGTGTGTCCAACTGCATCGCCGTCGAGCCGCTCGAGACGCCCTGGGGCCGCAAGCGTCGGATCGATCAATCCGGCTGCAACCAGGATCTGTCTTGCGTGCAGGCCTTCTGCCCCTCCTTCGTCACGCTGCTTGGCGCCGAGCCGGCGAAGCCGGAGGCGCCGCGCCTCGATGGCGTACTGCTGGACCCCGCCTTGCCGACGCCGCCCGATGGCGAGGCCTGGAACGTGCTGATCGCCGGGATCGGCGGGCAGGGTGTCACGGCCGTGGGTGCTATCCTCGCCATGGCCGCGCACCTTGATGGCAGGCCCTCGCGCAGCGTCGATACGCTCGGCTTTGCGCAGAAGGGTGGCGGCGTCTATGTGCAGCTGCGTATCGGCTTGCCGGGCGCAGCGGAGAGCAGCATCGCCTCGCCGCGGATTGGCGCCGGACAGGCGGACCTGCTGATCGCCTCCGACATCGTTGTTGCGCATGGCCGGCACGCGCGGCCACTGCTGGGCCCGACGCGAAGCTCTGCGGTGGTCAATGCCGAGATGTCGCCAACTGCGCTGTTCGTGCGCGATCCTTCGACGCGCTACGACATGCAGGCGATGGTCGATGCTGTGCGCGCGACGTCACGCGACACCTTGGCGGTGGACGCGGCTACGGAGGTGGTGGCTGGGCTCGGCGATGCGATCTTCCTCAACATCTGGCTGCTTGGTGTGGCGTTCCAGCGTGGGCTGGTGCCCGTGACTGCAGCGGCGCTGGAACGTGCGATCACGCTCAACGGCGCAGCCGTGGATCGCAACCTGGCGGCCTTTGCGCTCGGGCGTCGCGCGCAGGCAGAAGGGCGGCACGCGATGCCCGCCGCGCCGGAGACGGTCGACGCCATCCTGCGCCGCTGCGTGGACGACCTGACAGCTTATCAGAATGCCGGGTACGCGCGGCGCTACGACGCTTTCGTGGCCATGGTGCGCACTGCGGAACAGGCCCAAGTGCCTGGCTCAGAGCGACTGGCCCGGGCTGTCGCGATCCAGTTGCATCGACTGATGGCGTACAAGGACGAATACGAAGTCGCACGATTGCACAGCCTGCCTGAGTGGCAGGCGCAGATCGGGCGCCACTTCACCGGCGTTGCGCGGGTGGAGCTCAATCTCGCGCCGCCGCTGCTGTCGCGGATGGACCCAAATACGGGCCTGCCGCAGAAGCGCCGCTTCGGCCCCTGGATGCTGCGCGCCATGGGCCTGCTGCGGCATGGCAAGGTGCTGCGTGGCACGCCGCTCGACCCCTTTGGCCGGACCGAGGAGCGGCGGATGGAGCGCGCGCTGATCGAGGAGTATCGCGCAGCGATCGAGGGCTTCCTGCTGAAGCTCGCGCCCGCGACTCATGGCGCGATCTGCGACTGGGCGGAGGCGGCCGCGGGCATCAAGGGGTTCGGCCCGATCAAGGCGCGCAACGTGGCGGCAACGCGCGCCCGTTGGCAGGAGATTGCGGCGCAGCTGACGCCGACTACCGGACCGGGTCCTTTGGCAAAGGCGCATTGACTGCAGACTGCGCCGGCACCGCGGGCGGTAGAACTTGATGGACCATCGAGACCTGAAGGGTTGCGGGCCGCCTGGTGACGAAGCGCAGTCCCACGACGCGAAGCCCGGCTGGCGAAAGCGCGCGGGCGCCGACGATGGCGGCCTGGCGAAGCTGAAAGCCGTCGTTGTCGGGCTGCTGTGCCCGCTCCATCGCGGTCATGGTTCTCACCATCAGCTCGGGGCTGCTGGCATAGGCGGCAAGCAATTGCGCGAAGCTGCGCTCCACTTGCGGCAGATCCAAGCCACCGACCAGTAATTCGCATCGTCTGGAATCCTGCCAGAGCAGCAGGGCCTGCCCGCCGCTTCGGGTGAACAGGGTGCCGCCCTCACGCGCGAGCACACTGGCCATTTCTGCCGGCAATTGCGCAGTCGAAATCGGTACGAAGCCGAATTGTGCGCCGCTCCGCTCCACTTCGTCGCGGTTGAGTCGGTTGCAAATCCGGGTGAAGGCCTGCACGGCGGCCTCCGCGGCACTGACCGATTGCGGCGTGCCGGCGGCCGGAGCCTTCGCAACGCCGCGGCCGGCGTCGGCGCAGGCCGAGGCCAGGAAAGCCAGGCCGATTGTCAGGAGCCAAGGGGCACGCGGGGCAGGCATGACGTTCCGGTCTAGTTCTGACCACCCGGATATCGGCGCAGGGGCCTGCCGGGTCAAGGCTCGCCGCTGCGCTGGACGCGAGCCGTCCTGTGCCCGATACGGGAGACGGAGGAACCGACCCATGCCGCTGGATGAAGCCGCGACTTTCGAGCTTCCCGAGGCCACCCGCGCGTTGCGGGAAACCGCGCTGGCCTTCGCCCGAGAGCGCCTGGCCCCGCATGCTCAGCGATGGGATGAACAGCGGCACTTTCCGATTGATGTTCTGCGTGAAGCCGCCGCGCTCGGCATGGCGGCACTTTACGTGCGGGAGGCGTCGGGCGGTGCTGGTCTGACCCGGCTGGACGCGGCGGTGGTGTTCGAGGCCCTGGCGACAGGGTGCCCGACCATCTCCGCCTTCCTCTCGATCCACAACATGGTCGCCTGGATGGTGGATCGCCATGGCAGCGATGCGCAGCGAGCGGCCTGGCTGCCCTCGCTGCTGACCATGGAGAGCATCGCCAGCTACTGCCTGACGGAGCCTGGCGCCGGCAGCGACGCCGCGGCGCTTGCCACCCGCGCGACACGCGACAACGCCGGCTATGTGCTGGACGGCACCAAGCAGTTCATCAGCGGCGCCGGGGTGTCTGACCTTTATCTCACTATGGCCCGCACCGGCAGGCCTGGCGCGCAAGGCATTTCGGCGCTGCTGGTCCCGAAGGAAACGCCCGGCCTCTCCTTCGGCGCGAACGAGAAGAAGATGGGCTGGAACGCCCAGCCCACGCGCCAGGTCATTTTTTCCGGCGCCCGTGTGGCCGCGGATGCCCTGCTGGGCCAGGAGGGAGAAGGCTTTCGCATCGCAATGGGCGGGTTGGATGGCGGCCGGTTGAACATCGCTGCGTGCTCGGTTGGTGGAGCGCAGGCGGCACTCGACATCGCGCTGGCCTATGTGCGGGAGCGCCGCGCCTTCGGCCATGCCATCGAGAAGTTCCAGGCGACGCAATTCCGTCTGGCCGACATGGTGACTGAGCTCGAGGCCGCCCGCACCCTGCTGTGGCGCGCCTGCGCCAAGCTGGATGGCGGCGCGCCTGATGCTACGGCGTTCTGCGCGATGGCCAAGCGCTTCGCGACCGACATCGGCTTTCGGGTGGCCGATGATGCGCTGCAACTGCTGGGCGGCTACGGGTATCTGGCCGACTACGGCATCGAGAAAATCGTCCGTGACCTCCGCGTGCATCGCATCCTTGAGGGTACCAACGAGATCATGCGGGTCATCACCGCGCGGCATCTGCTTGGCCCAGGCCAGGCCAGGGCGGAGGCGGTTCGCGGGTCTGATGATCGTTGAGTGCTGGCGTTCCGGGGCGCCGGCGTTCTAGGATCGGCGGATGACGAAGCGGCCTGCGATGGTGGTGCTTGCTCTGGCGGTCGGCATTGCCCCTGCCTTGGGCCAGCCCTTGAACTCGGTGGTGGTTCCGGCGGGAGCCAGCATCGTGGTGCCCCCGCGCGGCCAATCGCTTCCCGCGCCGGTCCCCGCGGCACCGATCGTCATGGCGCCCGCCGCTGCTCCGGCCTCAGCCGCCCTGCCCGGCGTGGCTGCTCCGGCTTCCACCATGGGCCTTGGTGCCGGGCTTGCGGTGGTTTTGCCCCTGGCGGCTGCGGCCCTGCTGGGCAGCGGCCTGCCGGGCTCCGGCGGATCAACCTCGGCCCCGGCCACGACGCGCTGACGGCGCTCAGAGGCGCCGGCTTTTCCCCCAGCCTCGAAAGGCGCTGATCCGCCGTGCAGAACGGGACGCGTGAGGGTGCCCAGCAGCGGGCCCTGGAATTCTTCGACAGCGGACGCTTCGCCGCCCTTCTCGGCGGCCTGATCGCCATCCCCTCCACCTCCCAGGATCCGGCCATGGCGCCGCACCTGGCCCGGTATCTTGAGGAAGGCCTGCGCGGCTGGCTCGAGCGCCTCGGCTTCACCGTCACGGTGCATCCCAACCCGGTGCAAGGCTTCGGCCCGATCCTCTCCGCGTCGCGCATCGAAGACCCGGCCTTGCCCACCGTGCTGCTCTACGGCCATGGGGACACGGTGCGCGGGCTGGATGAGCAATGGCGCGCGGGGCTTTCGCCATGGCAACTGACGGCGGAGGGAGATCGCTGGTACGGCCGCGGCACTGCGGACAACAAGGGCCAACACGCACTCAATCTCGCTGCGCTTGAGGCCGTGCTCGACGAGCGGCGCGGCCGGCTCGGCGCCAATGTGAAGCTGGTGATCGAGACGGCGGAGGAACGCGGCTCGACGGGGCTTCGCGCCTTCATCGAGACGCATGCGAAGGCATTGGGCGCCGATGCGCTGATTGCCTCGGATGGACCGCGCGTGGAACCCGCGCTTCCCACCATCGCCACCGGCACGCGTGGCACGTTCCACTTTACCCTCGCGGTGAGGCTGCGCGAGGGCGGGGTCCATTCCGGTCATTGGGGCGGCCTGACCACCGACCCGGCCATCGTGCTGGCGCACGCGCTTGCGTCGATCATGGACCGCAACGGCCGGATCCTGGTTCGGGAATGGCTGCCGGCGCAGGGCGTGCCCTTGGCTGTCAGGGCCACCCTCGCCGGATGTCCCGTTGGTGGTGGCGAGGGCGCTGCGCAGATCGACGCTGACTGGGGCGAGCCAGGCCTGACCGCCGCCGAGAAGATCTACGGGTGGAACAGCTTCATTGTGCTTGCGATGCTATCGGGGCGGCCGGAAAACCCCGTGAACGCCGTGGCGCCAGACGCCGCGGCGCATTGTCAGATCCGTTACACGGCGGATAGCGACCCGGCTGGCTTCGAACCGGCGCTGCGCGCGCATTTCGACCGGCATGGCTTCGCGGCGGTTGGCATCGAGAACGCCGGCGTCCGGATGGCGGCCAGTCGCACCGATACGAACGATCCCTGGGTGAAATGGGCGCATGCATCGCTGTCGCGCAGCCTCGGGAAGCGGGTGCAGGTGATTCCCAACAGTTCCGGCGGCTTGCCCGGGGATGTCTTCGTGGACCTTCTCGGCGTGCCGCTGGTCTGGGTGCCGCACAGCTACAATGGCTGCAAGCAACACGGCCCTGACGAGCACCTGCTGATCGCCTCGGCGCGCGAGGGCATGGCCGGCTTTGCCGGGCTCTGGTGGGACCTTGGCGAGCCCGGAACGCCCATGCGGGCTGCACGATAGCTTTGCTGCGCGAGGCGGTTACGCTTCCTCACAACCCGTCACCCTGACCGACACGCCGCTGTTGCATGCCGCGCCCATGTTCCCTCCGTGGCCGGCAAGTCGCTGGCGCAAGGAGACTCACGATGACGACGATGCGAATGGTTTTGATGGCCGGCGTGGCCGCGGTGGCAGTCGGCGTTGCCGGCTTCGCAACGGCGCAGCCGGCCCCCGGCAGCACAGCGGGCGCCGGGCCCGGTGCGGCGGCAGGTGGTGGGGGCGGTCGCGGCTTCGCGATGGGCGAGGCTTTCGCGCGGGCGGACCAGAACAATGACAGCCGGGTGACGCGTGAGGAGGGCTTGGTTTGGCTCCAGGCGCGGTTCCAGGAGGTTGATGCCAACCGCGACGGTGGTGTCACCATCGAGGAGCTTCGCGTGTTCGCCGGTGCGCGCATGGGCGGCGGGACCCCGCCAGGGGGCGCCGATGCCCGCGGTCAGGCCATGTTCCGTGCGTTCGACGTCAATGCGGATGGCCGCGTGACGCTGGAGGAACTCCGGCCTTTCGCCGAGGCGATGTTCCGCGCGCGCGATGCGAATGCCGACGGCGCGCTGACGCGCGAAGAGGTCCGCGCCAGCCGTGGCGAGCGCCGCGGGTCGCATGGCGGTCATCACGGGGGTCCTGGCGAGCGTCGTGGCCCGCCCGCCGCGCCGCAGCCGAACTGACGGGCCCACCCCATGGCTGTCCGCGCGGAGGTGCGCGGCAGCCATGGCGGCTGTCTCATTTTTCGCGAATTCAGAGAGCGAGGGATGGTGGGCGCGGTAGGGATTGAACCTACGACCCCCGCCGTGTGAAGGCGATGCTCTCCCGCTGAGCTACGCGCCCATCCCTCGGGGCGCGCTGGATAGGGCCCCGATGCCCGGCATGTCAAGCCGCCGCCACTTTGCGCTTGGCAGCCGCGCCCAAGCACCCGATATGCGGAAAATGCGCATGCATTCGGTATTGATCGCTGCCCTCGGCACTGTGGTGCTGGCCTCGGCCGCCCAGGCACAGCCCGTCCGCGCGACCTACGAGGTCTATGCGGCCGGGCTGACGGTGGTGCAAATGGAAGCCGTGATCGATGTCACCGGCGACGGCTATCGCATTGCCACCACGTTGCGCACCCGCGGCCTGGCGGCGGCCGTGGTCTCCGGTGAGCAGGCTTCCGGGGTTACTGGCGCCTGGAACGGCGCTGTCCCGATGCCACAGACCTTTCGGTCGGAAGGTGTGTGGCGCGGCCGGGCCAGGCGCACCGTGCTGGAATGGCAGGCTGGCCAGCCTCTGTTGCGTGATCTTGTCCCCGCCAATGAGGAGGAACGTGAGGCTGTGCCGGCGGACCTCCAGCGCGGCACGATCGACGCGCTCTCTGCCGTTGCCCTCTTGGCACGCACGGTGCAGCGCAGCGGCGCGTGCGAGGCGACGGCCGCCGTTTTCGATGGCCGCCGCCGCAGCGACTACGCCAGCCGGACGGAAGGCTGGAGCGCCATCCAGCCGTGGCGGGGCGCGTGGCATGGGCAGGCGCTGCGATGCGGCTTTGAAGCTCGTCAGGTCGCAGGCTTCCGTCGCGATCAGGAGCGCGCGGATGCCGCTGCGCCGCAAGCCGGCACGGCATGGATCGCTGCCCCGTTCCAGGGTGCACCGCCGATCCCGGTTCGGATCGAGGTGCCGAGCCGCTGGCTCGGCACGGCGACCGTCGTCCTGCTCCGTGCCGAGCCCTCAGCGACCCCGGTCAATTTCCGCCAGTAGCCCAGGCAGTTCGGCCGGTGCGTGGGCAATCCGCGCATCGCCGGCACTGCCGACCGGCCCATACCCCCAGGTCACGAACACACGGGCGACGCCAGCCGCTTGGCCGGCCAGCATGTCATTGTCGTGGTCGCCGATCATGACCGCACGGTCCGGCCCGGCGCCGGCGTCGCGCAGCGTGGCGAGCACATGCCCAGGATCGGGTTTTCGGACAGGATAGGAATCGCCACCGCCGATGGCGACGAAGCGTGCCGCGAGGCCCAGGGCTTGAAGCACCCGGCGCGCCGGCTCGGCTGGCTTGTTGGTGCACACGGCCATGCGCCAGCCGGCCGCGGAAAGCGCATGCAAAGCCTCGGGAATGCCTGGATAGGCGTAGGTGGCTACCGCCGCATGCCGCCCGTAATCGGCCAGGAAGGCATCGAGTGCCAGCGGATCGAAGCCCTGGCCGCGCGCCAGCAGGGCCTGCTGCACCAGCGCCTTGGCGCCATGGCCCACCATCGCCACGACTTCGGGCAGCGTGAAGGCCGCAAGGCCGCGCGTCGCCATCAGCCGGTTGAGGGCGGCCTGGAGATCCGGCGCGCTGTCCACGAGCGTACCGTCGAGGTCGAACAGGGCAATCGGGCTCATGTCACCCGATACGGCGACGCGCGGCGGCTCGCAAGCGTTGAGCCCGAGACGCCCCCAGTCATGCGCCGAAACGGGAGTTGACCTTGCATGCCTTGCGGCGGGGGCACTTCCCGGATTACGCCATTCGCCATGAGCAGTGCCGCCATCATTCTCGCCGCCGGTCTGGGCACACGCATGCGTTCGGCGCTGCCGAAGGCACTGCACCCTTTGGCGGGCCGGCCCATGCTGCAGCATCTGCTGGCTGCCGCCGGGCGGGTCTTCGAACGCGTCATCGTCGTGGTAGGCCCGGACATGCCGGCGCTGGAACAGGCCGCTGCCCCGCACCAGACGGTGGTGCAGGCCGAACGGCTTGGCACCGGCCACGCGGCCCTGCAGGCCGAACGCCACTTGGCCGCTTACCCCGGCGACGCCGCGGTGCTGTATGCCGACAATCCCTTGGTGACGGTCGAGACCCTCTCGCGCCTTCTCGCGGCGCGGCGGGAGTCGGACCTCGCCCTGCTGGCCATGCGGCCCCAGGATCCTGCGCGCTACGGCCGGGTCATCACGGGGGCCGATGGCGGGGTGGAGCGCATCGTGGAATGGGCCGATGCCAGCGCGGCCGAACGCGCGGTGGGCTTGTGCAATGCGGGCGTGGTGTGTGCCCCGGCGGCCCAGCTGTTCCGTTGGCTCCGCGCGATCCGCAATGACAATGCCAAGGGTGAATTCTACCTGACCGACATCGCCGCCCTGGCGCGCGCTGAAGGGCGGCGCGTGGTGGCCGTGGAAGCGCCGGAGCGAGAGCTGCGCGGCATCAACAGCCGGGTGGAACTCGCCGACGCCGAGGCCGAGTTGCAGCGTTCGTTGCGACGCGCCGCCATGGAGGGCGGGGCCACGCTGGTGCAGCCGGAGAGCGTCGTCTTCGCCCATGACACGCGACTGGACGAGGATGTGGTGATCGGGCCGCAGGTGGTGTTCGGGCCCGGCGTCACCATCGAGCGCGGCGTTGAAATTCGTGCCTTCAGCCATCTGGAAGGCTGCATCGTGCGCGCTGGCGCCGTGATCGGACCTTTCGCGCGGCTGCGCCCAGGCACGGTCATCGAATGCGACGCCCATGTGGGCAATTTCGTCGAGCTGAAGGCAGCTGTGCTTGGTGCCGGGGCCAAGGCCAATCATCTGAGCTATCTGGGCGATGCGGTGATCGGCGCGCGGGCGAATATCGGCGCCGGCACCATCACCTGCAACTACGATGGCGTGAGCAAGCACCGCACCGAGATCGGCGAGGGCGCGTTCATTGGCTCCGACACCGCCCTGGTGGCGCCGGTTCGTGTGGGCGCGCGCGCGCTGGTCGCAGCCGGAAGCGTCGTGACCGAGGATGTGCCGGATGATGCACTGGCTGTCGCGCGCGGCCGGCAGGTCAACAAGCCGGGGCGTGGTTTCAAGGGCAAGGGGAAGCAGGGCTAATGTGCGGGATTGTCGGTATCATCGGCCTCGCCCCTGCGGCGCCACGCGTGCTGGAAGGGCTTCGCCGCCTGGAATACCGGGGCTATGATAGCGCTGGCATCGCCACGCTGGTGCAGGACCGGATCGAACGCCGGCGTGCCGAGGGCAAGCTTGATCGCCTGGCGACCGCTCTCAACGAGACGCCGTTGCCGGGCAATACCGGCATCGGCCACACCCGCTGGGCAACGCATGGCGCGCCGACCGAGCGCAACGCGCATCCGCACGCGACGCACCGTGTCGCTGTGGTCCACAACGGCATCATCGAGAACTACGTCGAGCTGCGCAGGGAACTGGAGGCGGCAGGCCGGCGCTTCGAGAGCGACACGGACACGGAAAGCGTTGTGCAACTGCTCGACCTTCTGCTCGAGCAGGGACACGAACCGGAAGCGGCTTCCGGGCTGGCCCTCGCGCGGCTGCACGGTGCGTTCGCCATGTGCTTCCTGTTCGCCGGCCGCGAGGACCTGCTGGTCGCGGCGCGGCGCGGCCCTGCGCTGGCCATCGGGCATGGCGATGGCGAGATGTATGTCGGCAACGACGCGCTGGCCCTCAGCCAGCTGACACGTCGCATCACCTACCTGCAGGAGGGCGACTGGGCGGTTCTCTCGCCGCAGGGCGTGCGCTTCTTCGACCATGCCGGCCAGGGGGTTGAGCGTGATGCCGTGGCCTCGCAGGTGTCCGGCGCCCTGACCGGCAAGGGCAACTACCGCCACTTCATGGAAAAGGAGTTGCACGAGCATCCTTCGACCATCGGCGACACGCTGCACCAGTATGTCGAGCCCGCGCACCGCGCCGTGGCGCTGCCGCCGCTGCCCTTTGACCCCGCCACGGTGTCGCGCATCACGCTGACGGCCTGCGGCTCCGCCTTCCTGGCCGCGCAGGTGGGCCGCTATTGGATCGAGAGTGTGGCGCGCATCCCGGCGGATGCCGACATCGCCAGCGAATTACGCTATCGCGAGCCGCCGCTGCCCGAGCACGGTGCCGCCATCATGGTCAGCCAATCCGGCGAGACCGCCGACACGATGGCCGCGCTCGCCATGCTGAAGGCCGGCGGCCAACGCACGCTCTCGATCGTCAACGTGCCGGAATCGACGCTGGCGCGCGAAGCCGATGGCGCGCTGCTGACGGTCGCTGGCCCGGAGATCGGCGTGGCCTCCACCAAGGCCTTCACGGCGCAGCTGACGGTGCTCGCCTGCCTCGCGCTCGGCATGGGTCGGGCGCGCGGCACGCTGGACAGCGCCACCGAGAGCCGCCTGACAGCCGCCTTGCTTGCGGTGCCGGAGGCGGCGGCGGAGGTGCTGGAGCGTGACGCGGAAATCCGTGCGCTGGCCGGCGAGGTGGCGAAGGCGCGCGACGTGCTGTTCCTCGGCCGAGGCAGCCTGTTTCCGGTGGCGATGGAAGGCGCGCTCAAGCTAAAGGAGATCTCCTACATCCACGCCGAGGGCTATGCGGCCGGCGAGATGAAGCATGGTCCCATCGCTTTGGTGGACGCCAACGTGCCCGTCATCGCGTTGTGCCCGAGTGGCCCTCTGTTCGAGAAGACCGCGTCGAATCTCCAGGAAGCCGCCGCGCGCGGTGGGCGCATCATGGCGTTCACGGATGAGGAAGGTGCCGAAGCGCTTCGCCGCTTTGCCGAACGCGTGATCGTATTGCCAACGGTTGATCCCTTCGCTGCCCCGATCCTGCACGCTATTCCGGTGCAACTCCTGGCGTATCATGTCGCCGTGCTCAAGGGTACCGATGTTGATCAGCCGCGAAACCTGGCGAAGAGCGTGACTGTGGAGTAGCGGCAGGCGCGGCGTTGCCTTGCGCGCCTGCCGCGATGCGCTGGCGGCGCAGGTGCGTTTCGTCGCTGCCCTAAGGACAGGGTGCTTCGAGGAGGCCGCCCAGCGGAGGATGGGTACGTTGCGTGTTGCCACCCTTCACGTGCCTCCCAAGCACGAAAGCCGCGGCAGGGCTGCGATCACATGACGCCGCATTCCCTCCGGATGACGCCGCGGCAGTTTGCCGGAGTCCGATCTGCGTTGCGTGCCCCGCGCGGTGAGCGGACCATGAGCATCGGAATCCGGTGCGCCCGTGGCAGCGCCGTGGTCGTGCGGGCCAGCACCATGGTCTGCAGCTGCCCATCATCAGCACATCTCACCCTGCCGCGGCGACAGGCGTGATTGGGCCATACCGAGATGGGCGGCAGTCCCACACAAGCGGTTCTGCGGCTCTTCGCGCAGCGGACCAAGCGGGACAAGGCAGGGCTGGCGCGCATGCTGTCTTCGGATTCGGGTATCGCGACCTGAAGGAGCAGATCACCGCTGGTGAGCAGCCCCGGTGACCGGCGGCCTTGAGCGAGCCTCCCTGTTCGACACGCTCGCCGGGCCTCTTGGGCCTGAGGCCGCACCGTCACTGTCTTTCAATGCCAGCCTGCGTCACGATCTCGCCAAACAGCGCGATGTCACGCGCGACGGTGATTCGCATGGCGTCGGGCGAACCGGGTGCCGGCCAGAGCCCGGCTGCCAGCAGACGCTCGGCCACCGCCGGCTGGGCCACCGCCGTCGCCATCGCTGCATTCAGGCGTGCGACGGCGGTGTTCGGGGTGCCGGCGGGCACCGCGAGGCCGAAGAAGTTCGGCAACAGCAACTCTGGCGAGAGCCCTGCTTCGGCCAGGGTGGGCACGCCGGGCAATTGGGGAAGCCGCGTGGATGCGCCGACCACCAACGCGCGCAGGCGTCCGTCCCGCACCAGCTCGAGCACGCTGGGCGGGGTTGCGATGGTCAGCGCGACTTCGTTCGTCAGCACTGCCTGCACCGCCGGCGACGCGCCGCGATAGGGTACATGCGTCATGCGGATGCCAAGAGCGCGGCTGAACCCTTCGAGGTTCAGATGCGGCATGCTGCCGATGCCGAAGCTGCCGTATGCCAACTCCCGCCGCCGGGCCAGCCCGATCAGTGCCGCAAGATCGGCGGTGCCCAGCGCCGGGTTCACCACCAGCACATAGGGGCCGGTGGTGGCGATGCCGACATAGGCGAAGCCCTGCTGCGGGTCATACGGAAGGCTGCGCGCCAATACGGGGTTGATGCCGAAGACCTCGCGTGGCGCAAGCAGCAGTGTGGCGCCGTCCGGCGCGGCGCGCGCCACCACCTCGGCGCCGATGATGCCGTTGGCGCCGGGGCGGTTCTCGACGATCACCGGGGTGACAAGCGCCTCGCCCATCGCCTGGCCGATGACGCGCGCGGTGAGGTCCACCGCCCCGCCTGGTGGGAAGGGCACCACGATCCGCAGCGGGCGGGCCTGTGCAAGCGCCGGGCCTGCAAGGAGAGGGAGGGCGCCAAGCAGCAGTCGGCGAGCGAACATCTGCAGTCTCCTTTTCAGTTGATCGGCGCGATGGCCGCGGCGGCGCGGCGGCACCATTGCTCCCAGGCGCGGTCGGTGGCGAAGGGTTGCAGGTTGAACGCCTCGGCGGCTGCAGCCTCGCCCGGCGTGAGTGCGCGTACCGGTCCAAGCGCCTGGGCACGCAGCAGCGTCTCGGCGTTGCGCATGCCGTAGATGGCGCGGAACACCACCTCCCGCAGGCTGCGGCCGGCGACGGTCACGCCATGGCCGCGCATCAGCACCGTCCAGTGCGGGCCGAGCGCGCGGGCCAGCGACAGGCCCTGCGCCTCGGTGGCGACCAGCAGGTTGGTGTCGCCGAATTCGTCCTGGCTGTCCCAAAGCGGAACCGCCGGGCCCAGCGTTGCGCCGAGATGGAACACCGGCACCAGCGGTGCCTCGGCGACACAGAAAGGAAGCATCGCCGGAGCATGGTGGTGGCACACCGCCATCACATCGGGGCGCAGGCGATAGATCGCGGAATGGATCATCCGTTCGGCGAAAATGCGGGCCTCGGTCGGCCGTGCCGGGCGCGCCTCCAGGTCGAATTCCAGGATGTCGTCGCGTTGCACCAGCTCGGCGGCGCGAACACGTGGCATGAAGAACCGGTCAGGGTCCGCGGGGTGGCGGACCGAGACATGGCCGAAGCTGTCGATCACCCCTTCGGTGGCAAGGACATGGCCGGCCATCACCAGGTCGTCCAGCGCTGCATCGATTGCGTCAGGCAAGGCCGCCTCCATTGCGTCGGCCGCATCTCAGCGCCGCGAGGCCGCCCTGTCCAAGACGATCGCGTTCGGGCTGCGCACCGAAAAAGCGAGGGCGGCATCCACCACGGGGATCGATGCTTTAGCGCCGCGTGGCGCCGTCCAGTCGATGGCCAAGCGGCCCCATGGCCTCGGCGAGCAGGCCGAGCGCGTCGCGCAGGATGGCTGTCAGCGCCGCCTCGGCGAACAGCCGGCCGCGCGGGCCCTGCACCGCGAGGTGCAGGGTGCGCCGCAGCACCGGCGCGACCACCGGCCGCACGCCCAGCCGCCCGGCCTGCACAGCGTCCAGCACGGTACCATAGGGCAGAATGCCGGCTGCCTCGCCGCGCTCGATCAGGCTGCGGATACCGGCGATGGAGCGCATTTCATGCGCGACCGTCAGCGGCAGTGCCAACTCCGCCGCCGTACGAGCAACCAGGTCGCGCACGCTGTCGCCGGGCTCCGGCATGGCGAGCCCGCGCGTCAATGCTTCGGCCAGGGTCACCGGCGTGCCGTCAAGCGGCCCGGGCCGCGCCACCAGCACCAGATCCTCCTGGTAGAGGGCAAGGCGGCGCAGGCCCGGCCGCTCCGGAACCTCGTAGGCCAGCGCCATGTCGAGTTCCGCGACTTGCAGCGCGCCGGCGAGGCGATGGCTCATTTCCTCGCTGACGCGCAGGGTGACGCCGGGCAGTCTGGCGCGGGCCTGCAGCGCGATTTCGGGCCCGATGATCTGCATCAGGCTCGGCGTGATGCCCAGGCGGATCGTCTCCGCTGCCGCACCCGCCAAAGCGGCGACGTCGCGGCTGGTCTGGTCGACCAGGGCCAGGATGTCGCGCGCGCGGTCAAGCAGCAGCGCACCGGCGGCAGTCGCCTCGATGCCGCGGGAATGGCGCAGCAGCAGCGGCATGCCAAGTTCCTGCTCCAGCAGGCGGATCTGCGTGCCGAGCGCGGGCTGCGCAACGCGCAGCTGCTCGGCGGCGCGGGTCATGCTGCCGGTCTCGATCACGCGGACCAGGTAGCTGAGCTGGCGGAGTGTCATGGCGATGACTGGAGGCTACGCGCGCTGCTGCCGCGGTGGAAGCGCAGAAGCGACGGCCTTGAGTGAAGCAGTTGCAAGCCTGCGGGCCGTGGTGGACAGCATACCGGCCCAGCGGACATCATCGGCGGTGGCGCTGGACAGCCAGCTGCGCGCATCACCGGGAAGCGGCATGACAACACTGAATCGCACGCAGAACCTCATCGCCAGGCGACAGGCGCAGCACCTCGCCGCACTGCGTGACTACATGGCCATTCCCAGCACGTTGGGCGATGCTGCCGGCGTCCGCCGCGCTGCATCCTTCCTGGCGGATGAATACCGCGCCCTCGGATGCCAGCTCGTCGAAGTGGTGGAGACGCCTGGTCTGCCTGCGATATGGGCCAGCTACGACGCCGGTGCGGCAAAGACGCTGGCCGTGTATGGCTATCTTGATACCAATAGCCTGGGCAGTGGCTGGACGATCGAGCCCTATGAGGGGGTCGTCGCGCAGCACGCTGCGTTTCCGCGCGTGCTCTATGGCCGCGGGGCCGCGAGCAAGGGCGGCGCGCTTGCCTTCCTCCACGCGCTGCGCGCCATCCGCGACGCCGAGGGCGAGTTGCCGGTGAACCTGTTGTTCCTGATCGAGGGCGAGGAGTTTCTCGGCAGCCCGCACATGCCCATGCTGATCCGGCGGTTCGAAGCGCCGCTCGCGCGTGCCGATGCGGTGATCTGGCCGGGGCCGAGCCAGGCGGCGAATGGCGATGTCGCGCTGTTTCTCGGGAACAAGGGGCTGTTGAAGCTGGAGGTCACCTGCGCTTCCGCGTTGTGGGGCCGCGGCCCCATTGGCGCGGCGGCGCATTCCTCCACGCAGGCTGTCCTGGATTCGCCGACCTGGCGCCTAATCCAGGCGCTCGCCACCCTCTACGATCCGCGACAGGGGCGCATCCTGGTGGAGGGTTTCAACGAGGGGCTACGCCCGCCCACCTCGGAGGAGGATGCGCTGCTGGACCAACTGGCCGCGCTCTATCAGGGGTTTGAGGCTTCGGCCGTGCCCGGGATCGCGCCGCGGGCGCAGGCGCCGCACTTCCTGAACGACGTGACGGGGCGCGAGGTGTTCCGGCGCTACTGCTTCGAACCCACGATGAATATCGACGGGCTGGCGGCCGGCATGACGGGCCCTGGCACGCCCGCCTGGACGCTGCCGCATGTGGCGCGGTGCACGATCGACCATCGCCTGCCGCCCGACATCGATCCTGATGCATGCCTTGCCCGGATCCGTGACCATCTCGACCGGCATGGCTACCCGGATATCGCGCTGAAGGTGCTCGGGCTCGTCGGATCGCAAAAGCTGCCGGTGGAGCATGCGCTGGTGCGCGCGGCGCGCACGGCGCTGGCCCGCCGCGGCGTGGCACCGACGCTATGGCCCTGCCGGGGAACGAGCGGCCCGACCGGGCATTTCAGCGCTATCCTGGGCAAGGGTGTGCTCGGCGCGACGGGCCTTGGCTATGCGAGCGGCCATTCGGGGCCTGACGAGTTCCTGGTGATCGAAGGGGATGGGCGTGTCGGTGGACTTACGGAGTTGGAGACGTCCTTCGCGGATCTTGTGCTGGACTATGCCGGCCTTGCGTGAACGCCGCGACAGCGTGCCCTGATGCATCAGCGAAGGTCCCGCGCCGCATCAGCCGCACCTTGCGCGTGGTGTAGCGGCCAGGGAGACCAAGGCGCTGACGCCCACAAGCATCACCGCCGGCCACAGCCAGACCCACCACGCCAAGCCCAGCAGGGCGAAGCCCGCCGCCACCATCTGGCCCCAGCTTGTCGCCGCGGGATCGCCCAGGCCGACGAAGGCGAGCGCTGCTTCGGCCAGTACCGCGCCGCCGAAGACGATGCCTGCGGCGGCCAGCACCGGGCCGGCCAGGTGCGGCAGCAGGTGGCGGCATCCCAGGTGTGCTGACGAGGCGCCGAGCGCCAGCGCGGCGCGCAGGAATTCGCGCCCCAGCAGGCTGCGCACCTCGATGCGCACGAGACGCGCCAGCATCGGCCAGCGCGTCAGCCCCAGCAGGAGCGCCAGGTGCCAGGCGGCGCCGCCGAACAGCGCCGCCACCAGCACCGCCAGCAGCAGCGCCGGCAGGCTGGCCGTGATCTCTGCCAAGCGCATCAGCGCCTCGTCCAGCAGTGGCGGGCCGAGGCCCGCGGCGAGGCCCAAGGCCAGGCCGAGGCAGAGCGCCAGAAGCGTCGCCACCGACGCCACGAACAGCGAGGTGCGCCCGCCCTGCAGCAGTGCCGCCAGCATGTCCCGCCCCAGATCGTCGGTGCCGAGGGGATGCGCCAGCCGCGGCGGCAACAGCGCGTCATGCGCCTCCAGCGTCGCCAGCGCGCCGGCGGGCGCGAAGGCGGCGCAGGCCAGGTAAAGCGCCGCCAACAGTGCCAGCGCGGCGGCCCGCAGGCTCATGCGCTGCCTGGCCGCAAGCGGGGGTCCAGCAGCGGCGCCAAAGCATCGGCCAGCAGGTTCGCCAGCCAGGCGATTGCGCAGGCCACCACCACCGTGCCGATCACCACCGGGTGGTCGCGCGCCAGCGCCGCCGAGACCGCCAGCCGACCGAGGCCCGGCAGCGCGAAGGCCACCTCGATGACCACGGCGCCGCCCACCAGCGCGCCGAGCCGCACCGCCGTCAGCGTCGCCATCGGCAGCAGCGCATGCGGAAGGGCGTGCCGCCGTCGCGCGGCAGCGCGGGTCAGGCCGCGCGCCTCGGCCGCCAGCACGAAGGGCTCGCGCATCGCCGCCACCAGCCCGGCGCGCACCAGCAGGCCGACGAAGCATAGCTGGTGTAGCGCTAGCGCCAGCACCGGCAGCGCGAGGTGCCGCAGCCGCTCCAGCAGCAGCGCCACGCCGCCTGAGGCAGGATCGCGCGCATCGGCTATGCCCTGCACCGGCAGCATTCCGAGGCCAAGGGCGAAGATCAGCACCAGCGCCTGCGCCACGACGAAGCCGGGCACCGCATGCAGCGCGGCGAGGGCCGCCACCGGCCAGCGCCGCGCGGTCGTTGAGGCGGTGAGGCCGATCGCCGTGCCGGCCAGCGCCGCCAGCGCCGCTGCCGCCGCGGTCAGGCTCAGCGTCAGCGGCAGGCGCTCGAGGATCAGGCTCGCCACCGGCACCTGGTCGCGCCAGGAATGGCCGAGGTCGCCGCGCAGCAGCCGCCCCATCCAGCCGAGCCAGACTTCGGCAATCGGCCGATCAAGCCCGTAACGGGCAGCGACCTCCTCCAGTTGGCCCGGCGCGCCGTGCTCGCCGGCCAGCCCCACGGCCGGGCCGCCAGGGGCGTGCCAGGCGAGCAGGAAAGCGAGGCTCGCCGAGGCGAGCACCGCGAGGAGGCCGAAGATCAGCCGGCACAGCAGGAAGCTTGCCAAGGCGCTACGGACGCCGCCAGGCGCGCTCCGCCACCTGGCCGGACCAGGGCGCGAAATCGGCGAAGCGGTCGCGCCAGGCGGCGGTGAAATCGGTCTCGACGAGCCACCAATAGGGCAGGTCGCGCGCCAGGATGGCTTGCGCCATACGATAGCCGGCGCCACGTGCGCCTTCCTCCTGCACGGCGGCCGCGGCGTCGAACAGGCGGTCCACCTCCGCATCGCGATAGCCGGCGGCGTTGGAGAAGGGCACGTTGCCCACCGCCGCGGAATGGACCATCCGCCGCACGCCGATCTCGGGATCGGTGCCGTGGCAGTAGGAGATCAGCGCCAGGTCGAAGTCGCGCCGCGCGAACACCGCCTGGGCCAGGGCAGCGGGGTCCAGCATGCGCACGCGCAGCGCGATGCCGAGCGGCGCGAGCTGCTGGCGCATGATCTCGGACCAGCGGGCGAAGGCGGGAAAGTGCAAGATCTCGAGCGTTGTGCGCAGCCCGTCCGGCCCGCGCGCCAAGCCCGCCGCGTCCAGCCGTCGATTGGCCTCGGCGGGGTCGTGCCGCCAGGCCGCCAGCGTGCCGGGCGAATGCGCGAAGCCGACTCCCGAGGCGATCGGCGCCTCCGCCACGCGCCCTTGGCCGAAGGCCACGCGCTCCAGCATCTGCTGGCGGTCGAGCCCCAGGGCGAAGGCCTGGCGCAGCGCGATGGCGCCAGTGGCCGGGCGATCCAGGTTGAAGGACAGCGTCATCACGCAGTTCGAGCCGCCTGCGGCCGCGCGCGTCTCGGTGAGTGTCACGCCGCGGCCGCGCAGCCGCGCCGCATCGCCGGGCGAGACACGCGCCAGCATGTCCACCTCGCCGGTCAGCAGCGCGTTCACCTGCGTGTTGGAGTCCGGGATGATGCGGAACACGATACGGTCGAGCCTGGGCAGGCCGGGCTTGAAGTAGTCCGCGTTACGGACCAGCACCACTTGGTCGTCGCGGCGATGGTTTTCGAAGCGGAAGGGCCCGGTGCCGATGGGGCGCAGATTGGCGGGATTCGTCGCGGGATCGGTACCGGCGAAGAGATGCGCCGGCACGATCGGCGCCTCGGTGACATCCAATTGCCGCAGCAGCGCGGGATGCGGCCGGTGCAGGCGGAACACCACGGTCAGCGCATCGGGCGCGTCGATGCCGGCGATGGCGGGGGCGAGGCCGGCGCGGGCGCGCGCATGGAAGCGCAGCAGCACCTGCTCGAAGCTGGCCTTCACATCGGTGGCGGTGAAGGGCTGGCCGTCATGCCAGCGCACGCCCGGGCGCAGCCGGAAGGTCACGCTCAGCCCATCCGGCGCCACCGCCCAGGACGCCGCCAGATCGGGCTCCGGGTTGCCGGCCTCGTCTAGCGCCACCAGCCCGTTGAACAGCGAACCCGCCACGGCGTGCAGCGGCCCGGCGGTGGAGATTGCGGGGTTGAGGTGGCCAGGGTCGCCGGCCAGCGCGATCACCGCCGTGCCGCCAGGCTGCTGGGCTGCCAGCGGCGTGGTCAGCGCGAGGGCGGCGAGGAGAGCAAAGGCGAGATGGCGCAGCGTCAGGGGGAGGCACTCCGGCGCGAGGCATCCAGGCTAGCGGGACGTAAGACGATTGCCAAGAATCGTCACACCGACGCTGGGGTGCCGCGGCCGCAGCGCCGCGCTAGGCTGCGGCGAAAGGGGGAGCCCGCCGTGCAGCGCCTGACCATCAGCCTCGATGACAACACCGCCGCGGCGCTTGACGCCTTCATGGCCGGCCGCGGCTACCTCAACCGCTCCGAGGCAGTGCGCGACCTGCTGCGCGCCGGGCTCAGCGAGGAGGCCGGCGTGCAGGACCCGGCGCTGCCCTGCGTCGCAGCTGTCTCCTACCTTTACGACCACCACGAGCGCGAGCTGGGGCGGCGGCTGACCGAAGCGCAGCACGCGCATCACGACCTCGGCGTCACCACGCTGCACCTGCATCTCGACCACCACCAATGCGTGGAGGTGGCGCTGCTGCGCGGGCCGGCGGCCGAGGTGCGGAACTTCGCCGCCGCCCTGGTGCGCGAGCGCGGCGTCAGGCTGGGCGGCGTGAATGTGATGCCGGTGCCGCCCCCGGCCAGGCGCGGGCGCTGAGCGCCGTGGTAACCTCTTCGCGCTATCCATCCGGGCCCGAGGTGGGGACGGCGACAAGCACCCGCCGGCAGGGCTAAGGATGCCAGCCATGGACAGCATCGAACTGACCTCCGCCTTCGAGACCGAGGGCATCGGCACCGTGCCCATCGCCGCCACCCCGCGGCGCCAGACCGTCGGCCGCAAGCCCTTCCCGATCGTCGATCTGCGCACGCGCTCGGAGGAGGCGTATCTGGCGGCCTCGGGCGACCACAGCTTCGACCGGCATCGTCGCTTCCTCGATCATCAGTACGCTGACGACGTGCCGCTGAAGGACGACCCCATCTTCGTCGCCGAGCAGGTGACGCTGTTCCGCGGCTCGGTCTGGCATCGCGGGCGGCCGGTGCTAGGCTCGGTGCACGCCAAGCAGACTGCGGAGCTGGCGCGCTGGGCCGGCAAGATCGCCGGGGCCGAGAGCAGCGGCAAGCTGCCGCGCTTTGCCGGCACCTCGGCCATCATCCAGGCGCCGGGCTCGCGCAACTACTTCCACTGGATGACCGAGATGATGCCGCGCCTGCTGGCCTTGCGCGCGCATCTGCACGCCGGCGGCCGGCTGGACCGAATCCTGCTGTTCTACCCGGAGCCAGCACCCTTCATCGAGCAGTCCATCGCCTTCATGTTCGCCGACATCGCGCCGCTGGTCGAGCTGACGCAGACCGGCATGTGCGCCGTGGAGCGGTGCCTGTTCTTCATCGACCCCAAGCACTACGTCGATACCGGCAGCCGCATGAAGACCACCACCGCGCTGCTGATGGAGGCGGTGGACGGCATGCTGGCGGCACGGCCGCGCGGGCTTTCGCGCGCTATTCTGATCTCGCGCGCCGACGCGCCGACTCGGCGCCTGGTGAACGAGGCGCTGGTGCTGGAGGCGCTGGCCGAGTTCGGGCTGGAGCGCGTGGCGCTCGGCGCGCTCGACGTGCGCGGGCAGATGGAGTTGATGGCCGATGCGCGGCTGATCGTGGGCGCACATGGTGCGGGGCTGACCAACAGCGCCTTCTGCCGCCCCGGCACGGCGATGCTGGAGATCACCAGCACGCAATACATCCGCCGCTGCCGCAGCTTCGCCGACATCGCGATGATCCGCGGCATGCCCTATGCGCTGGCGGTGGTGGACCAGCATGGTACCGACTACGTCATCCGCCAGAACCGCGGCAACGATCTGGAGCTGGCGCCGGAGCGCGCCGGCGCGCTGCGCGATGTCGCCGCGACGCTGCTGGCCGAGGCCAGCACCCGCGCATGACGGCCGAGGGCGCGCCGCTTTATCATTCGCCCACGCTCCGCGTGCAGATGACGCTGGCCGATGCGGCGGCCTTCGCGGCGCGCGGGGCGGACCTCGTGACCTTCGAGCCGATCCTGCGCGCGGCGGGGCGGGAGCCCTTCGGCGCCCAATTCGCGCGCAAATACGGAATCAACGCGCTGCACATCGTGCCGGTGGGCAGCGACTGGTATCAGTATCCTGATCTCGGCGCGTGCCTCGCTATTGTCGCCTCACATACCGCGCCGGGGGCGACGATCTACGGCTCCTCCATGGGGGCCTTCGCGGCCACGACCTATGCCGATGTGTTCCACGACGCCAAGGTCATCGCGCTGTCGCCGCAGATCAGCATCCGGCCGCAAATCGTGCCCTTCGAGACGCGCTGGCTGAAGGATGCGGCGCGCATCGCCTTCCTGCCGGATGAGGAGCGCGTGGCCGAGCGCACGCCGCTCTATATCCTGTTCGACCCGCGCAACCCGGATGCGATCCATGCGCGCATGATCGCGCGCGCCGTGCCGGCTACCGCCATCCTGGTCCCCGTGCCCTATGGTGGCCATCCGGTTGGGCCGACGCTGGTGGAGGCAGGCAGCCTTTCCGGCGTGATCCGCGCCATCATGCGCGGCAGCCCGACCGCGGAGGAGGTGGCGGCGCTGTTTCTGCCGAACCTCGACCAGAGCGCGTCCTATCACCTGCAGATCGCGCAGCAGCGCCCGCATGCCGAGCGCATCGCGCATATCGAGCGTGGCCTTGTGCTGAAGCCGCGCCACGTGAAGCTGCGCTACGCCAAGGTGAACTGGCTGATCGCCGAGGGGCGGGACGAGGCGGCGCTGGAGGAGCTGCGCTGGGTGCTGGCGCGGCGGCCGGAACACCAGACTTATCGCCTGCAATACGCGCGCATCTGCCGCCGCCTCGGCATCGCGCCCGATCCCGCGCTGTTGCCGGCGGCCGGCGCCGCAGTGGCGGACGACGCCTGAGCCGCGCCGCCTACCAGCCGATGGCGGTGGGCAGCCAGGTGGCGAGGCCCGGCGAGACGAACACCAGCACCACCGCGAGCAGCTGCATCAGCACGAAGGGGATGATGCCGCGGTAGATGTGCGCGGTGGTGATCTCGGGCGGCGCCACGCTGCGCAGGAAGAACAGCGCCCAGCCGAAGGGCGGCGTCAGGAAGCTGGTCTGCAGCATCACGCAGATCAGCGTCGCCAGCCACACCTGGTCCACCCCCGCGGCGACGAAGATGGGCAGGAACAGCGGCACGGCGATGTAGCTGATCTCGATCCATTCCAGGAAGAAGCCCAGGAAGAAGATTAGGATCAGCATGAACCAGATGTCGGCGGCGATGCCGCCCGGCAGGAACTCGAAAAGGTCATGGACCAGCTGCTCGCCCTGCAGGCCACGGAAGGACAGGGCGAAGACCTGAGCGCAGATCAGGATAAACATCATCATCGCGGTGATGCGCGCGGTGCTGCGCAGCGTCTCCACGATCAGCGAGGTCGATAGCCGCCGGCCCAGCGCGCAGACGATGAGCGAGCCGAGCGCGCCCATGGCCGCCGCCTCGGTGGGGGCGGCGATGCCGGCGATGATCGAACCGAGCACCGCGAAGACAAGGCCGAGCGGCGGGGCGATCACCTTGAACAGCTTCACCAGCAACTGCCGCGTGGAGATCAGCGCACGCTCCGCGGCCGGCACGGCGGGCACCATCTCCGGCTTCAGGATGCCGAGCGCCAGGATGTAGATGCAGTAGATGCCGGCCAGCATGAGGCCCGGGATCATCGCGGCGGCGAACAGCGTGCCGACCGAGAGGTTCATGATGTCGGCCAGCAGGATCAGGATCAGCGAGGGCGGGATGATTTGGCCGAGCGTGCCGGAGGCGCAGATCACGCCGCAGCTGAGCCCGGGGTCGTAGCCGCGGCGCAGCAGCGCGGGCAGCGTCAGCAGGCCGAGTGTGACCACCGTGGCGCCGACAATGCCGGTGGTGGCGCCCATTAGTACGCCGACGAACACGATGCCGAGGCCCAGCCCGCCGCGCAGCGCGCCCGACAGGCGCCCCACCACCTCCATCAGGTCCTCGGCGAGGCGGGATTTCTCCAGCGCCACGCCCATGAAGACGAAAAGGGGTATCGCCAGCAGCGAGTAGCTGGTGACCACTCCATAGATGCGCGCCGGCAGCAGGTTGAACAGCATCGGCCCGAAGCCGAGCCAGCCGAACACGAAGCCGGAGACGGCGAGGGTGAGTGCCACCGGCACGCCCAGCATGAGCAGCCCGAAGAACGCCACCAGCATGAGGATGGCGTAGATTTCCGTGATCGGCATCTTGGCCTCAGTTGCGCCGCAGGCGTGCGACGGCGCGCAGCGTCTCAGCGAGGAATTGCAGCAGCAGCAGCGCGAAGCCGGCCGGTATCATGGCCTTCAGTGCCCAGCGATAAGGAATGCCGCCCGGGTTGGCCGAGCCCTCATTCTGGCCGAACGACTGGCCGACATATTTCAGCGACAGCTGGATCACCACCAGGCTGATGACGATGCCGGCGAAGCCGGCAAATAGGTCCACCAACGCCTTGTTGCGTTCGGAGAAGCCGGCATAGAGCACGTCGACGCGCACATGCTCGCCATGGCGCAGCGCATAGGCCGCGCCGATGAGCGCAATAGGCGCCATCAGGTGCCACTCCAGCTCCTGCGCCCAGACACTGCCTAGCGCGAAGCCGTAGCGCAGTAGCACGTTGCCAGCCATGACGACGACCAGCGCGGCCACCGCCACGGCCGAGAGCTGGCCCACGCGGTCCACCACCGCGTCGATCGTGTCGGCGATGCGCGTGGCGCGTTCGGCGGCGGCCATCAGCCTTGGCGGATCTTGCTGTGATAGATCGCCTCGGAATAGCCGGACCATGCATCGAAGCGCGCCTTGTAGGCGAAGAAGCTGTCATGCACGCGGCGCGTCACGGGATCGCGTGCGATGGCCTCGTCCAGTACGGCCGCGGTCTCCGTGCGCATCCGGGCTATGACGTCGTCGGGCAGCGGCAGAGCGTTGACGCCCTGGTTGCGGATCAGGTCTTCCATCGCGTCGGCGTTGTTCTTCTGGCACCAGGCCTCGGAGATGACGTTGCAGGCCGCGACCGCGTTCTCGACGATGGCCTTCAGGTCATTCGGCAGGCGCGCCCAGGCGGCCTTGTTGATGATCAGCTCGGAGGCCGTCGCGGTCTCGTGCCAGCCGGTGGTGTGGTAGGTCTTGGCCACGCGCTGCAGGCCAAGCTGGCGGTCGAGGAAGGGGCCGACGAATTCCGCCGCGTCGATCACGCCGCGCTCCAGCGCCGGGAAGATCTCGCCCGCCGGCAGCAGCCGTACATCGACGCCGAGGCGCTGATAGACGCGCCCCGCAAGGCCGGGGATGCGCATCTTGAGGCCGCGCAGATCCTCCACCTTCTCGATTGGGCGGCGGAACCAGCCGGTCATCTGCACGCCGGTGTTGCCGCAGACGAAGGGGACGAGGTTGAAGCGGTCGTAGACCTCTCGGTAGAGGTCCATGCCGCCGCCGTCGTAGAACCAGCCATTGAGGCCCTGGAAGTTCAGGCCGAAGGGCACGGCGGTGAAATACTGGGCGGCGAAGGTCTTGCCGGTCCAGAAATAGGCGTTGGCGTAATTCATCTCGACGATGCCGCTGCTGACGGCATCGAAACCCTCGGCGGCGGGGATCAGTTCGCCCGCGCCGAAGAACTGGATGCGGATGCGGTTGTTCGACATGCGCTGGATGCGGTCGATCAGGTCGCGCGCGCTGCCGGGGCCGGTGGAATAGAAGGCGGCCTGCGGGCCGTAGAAGCTGGTCATCCGCCAGTTGAAGGTGGCCTGCGCCGTGGCGACGGAGGGTGCGGCCAGCGCGCCGGCGGTGCCCGCGGCGGCGGTGGCGATCAGGTTGCGACGCTGCATGGGGCCCCCGGCATTCTCTTGCGCGCGCGGCGAAGGCCGCGGCAATCGGTTGCCCCTGTCAGCAACCCGCATGCCAGGGCGCAGCCGCGGCAAACCATGCGCCGCGGCGCCGGGCCTGGGGCATTCTTGCCTTTTCTGCCTAATTCGCAGGCAATTCCTTCTGTCACGCCGCCGGGGCTGGGAGAGAACGAAGCCGCACGCTAAGGCGCGGGGGTCAACAGGAGGGCGCGCATGCGCGAGCATCGGATCGCCGCGATCGGCGGCGACGGAATCGGGCCGGAGGTGATCGCCGCCGGATGCCGCGTGTTGCAGGCCGCTGCCGCGGCTGAGGGCGGCTTCCGCTTCGCGATCCAGGATTTCGATTGGGGCAGCGACCATTACCGCCGCACCGGCCGCATGATGCCCTTGGATGGCCTCGCGCAGCTGGCGCCCTTCGACGCCATCTTCTTCGGCGCGGTCGGCGACCGCGAGATCCCCGACCACGTCACGCTGTGGGAACTGCGCCTGGCCATCTGCCAGGGCTTCGACCAATACGCCAACGTTCGGCCCACGCGGCTGCTGCCGGGCATCGCGGGGCCCCTGAAGGATGCGCTCGGCCAGCAGATCGACTGGGTGATCGTGCGCGAGAATTCCGAGGGCGAGTACGCCGGCGTCGGCGGCCGGGCGCATCGCGGCCTGCCGCTTGAGGTGGGCATGGATGTGGCGGTGTTCACGCGCGAGGGCGTGGCGCGCATCGCCCGCTTTGCCTGCGACCTCGCGATGACGCGCCCGCGCCGCAAGCTGACGGTGGTGACGAAATCCAACGCGCAGCGGCACGGCCTGGTGCTGTGGGACGAGGTGATCGCCGGCGTCACCGCCAACTACCCGGACCTCGAGGTGGACCGCATGCTGGTGGATGCCATGGCCGCGCGCATGGTGGTGAAGCCGGGCAGCGTGGATACCGTGCTGGCCACCAACCTGCACGCCGACATCCTCTCGGACCTCGCCTCGGCCTGCGCCGGCTCGCTCGGCATCGGCGCAACCGCGAATATCGATCCATCCCGGAAGAATCCCTCGATGTTCGAGCCGATCCACGGCTCGGCCTTCGACATCGTGGGCCAGGGCATCGCCAACCCGCTCGGCGCCTTCTGGACCGGGGCGATGATGCTGGAGCATCTGGGCGAGGCCGCCGCCGCGCGCCGCCTGATGCGTGCGATCGAGGCCGTGACGGCGCGCGGCGAAGCGCTGACGCCCGATCTCGGCGGCAGCGCCACCACGGCGCAGGCGACGGATGCCGTGATCGCCGCGCTGGCCGGGGCGAATGCATGACCGAGACGCCCACCTTCGCCACCCCGCCCGGCTTCCTCGGCACCACGCGGCGCGACGGCGCGGTGAGCGTGGTGGGCATCCCGCTCGACCTCGGCACCAGCAACCGCGCCGGGGCGCGCGACGGGCCGCGCGCCATCCGCGCCGCCTCGCGCATGCTGGTGGATGGCGCGCATCCGCACAGCTGGGTGGACCCCGCGCTGCTGCCGCTGGCCGATGCTGGCGACTTCGCCATCGCGATGGGCGACCTGCCGGGCAGCCTGGCGCGCATCGAGGCGCAGGCCGCGCAGGCCGGGCATCTCGTCGCGCTGGGCGGCGAGCATGGCATCACGCTGCCGCTGCTGCGGGCCCTGTCGAAGCGAATTGGCGGGCCGCTCGCGTTGGTGCATTGCGACGCGCATGTGGACACCTGGCCGGAGAGCTTCGGGCAGAGCTTCGGCCACGGCCAGGTGTTCTGGCACGCCATCCGCGAAGGGCTGATCGACCCGCGCCGAACCATCCAGATCGGCATCCGCTCGCCGGTCGCGCGCGAGGTGTGGGATTGGACGCTGGCGCAGGGCGTCACGATCCTGACGGCGCAGCAGGTGCACGAGGCCTCGCCGGCGGCGGTGGCGGCGCAGGTGCGCGAGGTGGTGGGCGATGCGCCGGCCTATCTCAGCTTCGATATCGACGCGCTGGACCCCGCCTTCGCGCCGGGCACCGGCACGCCCGAGCCCGGCGGGCTGGCGAGCTGGCAGGCGCAGGGGATTCTGCGGCGGCTCGCGGGCGTCGATTGGCGGGGCATGGATGTGGTGGAGGTGGCGCCAGCCTACGACGTGGCCGAGATCACGGCGCTGGCGGCGGCCACCATCGCCTGGGAGTATCTCTGCCTGCCAGGCCAGCCCTGGGTTCCGCCGGGTTGAACCTGAAGGATTCCGGGCTTTCTTCGCGAAAGCCGGGCGTCATGCGTGCCAAGCAAGGCAGACGCCAAATTTTTCGCTTGCCTTTGCGAAGAACCGCCACTATTTCTCCCGTCACGGCGCTGGACCCCCAGGGAAGGCGCCGGCTGCAAGACGCAAATCGCACGTGCCGCGAGCCCGAACCGGCTGGGAACCTCCCCCGGTGAAGGCACAGCAACGACGGACCGCGTCCTTTGTTCGCTCCGGCTTCACTTCGCCGGACGGTCCGAGGGAGCCGTTTGTGTTGCCTGCCCGCCGCGCTGCGAGGATGCATTCCATCCATCGCTGACGCGCCTCGGCCCGCCAATTCGGGCCGGTCGCCTTGCGTCCCGTCCGCCGGCTTGAGTGCCGGGCGGCGTGCCGTGACGCGACCTCTGGCGCGCGCACGTCGCTGGGTTGCACCAGGGCTCCCTCCTGCCCCGCCGCTGCGCCACTCCCAAGGGAGGCTGGCGCGGCGGCGGGGGTGCGGTGCCCCCTTTTTGCCGTGCAGGAGTGCCTCGATGGACCAGCTTCGCCGCCGTATCGCCGCCACGCCCCTGCGCCGCGCCCCCGCGCAGGCGCTGCCCCGGGCTGTCGATGCGCTGGTGGCTGCGCTGCGGCCAGAGGAGCCGCTGCATTGCCTGCGCCCCGCCACCATCGCCGAGACTGCGCGCGCCTTCCGCGCCGCCTTCCCGGGCGAGGTGCTCTACGCCGTGAAGTGTAACCCGGAGCCCGCCGTGCTGCGCGCGCTGTGGGATGGCGGCATCCGCCATTTCGACTGCGCGAGCGCGGGCGAGGTGCGCCTGGTGCGCAGCATGTTCCCCGATGCCGCGATCCACTTCATGCACCCCATCAAGGCCCGCGGTGCGATCCGCGAGGCCTACGCCCAGCACGGCGTGCGCGACTTCGTCATCGACAGCGCCGAGGAACTGGCGAAGCTGGTGCAGGAGACGGGCGGCGCCGATCTGGGCATCGTCGTGCGCCTCGCGCTGCCGAAGGGCAGCGCTGTGTATGACCTGTCGGGCAAGTTCGGCGCCGAGGCCGAGGTGGCGGTGGCGCTACTGCGTGCGGCGCGTCCGCTGGCGGCACGGCTCGGCCTGTCCTTCCATGTCGGCAGCCAATGCCTGGAGCCTGCGGCCTATGCCGATGCCATCGCGCGCGGCGCGGCGGTGATCCGTGCCGCGGGCGTGGCGGTGGAGATCCTCGATGTGGGCGGCGGCTTTCCCGTGGCCTATCCGGCTGTCGTGCCGCCGCCGCTCGTGGCCTTCATAGGCTCGATCACGGAGGCATTCGCCGCCGCGCGCCTGCCCGGCACGCGGTTGTGGGCGGAGCCGGGCCGCGCGCTGGTGGCGGCCGGGGCCTCGGTGGTGGTGCAGGTGCAGCACCGTCGCGGCGACGCGCTGTTCATCAATGACGGCGTCTATGGCGCGCTGTCCGATGCCGGCGCGCCGGCGTTTCGCTTTCCCGTCCGCCGCGTCGGCGCGGCAGGCGAGGGGCCGCTGCTGCCCTTCAGCTTCTTCGGCCCCACCTGCGACAGCGCCGATGTGATGCGCGGCCCCTTCCTGCTGCCGGCCGACATGGCCGAGGGCGAGTGGATCGAGATCGGCCAACTCGGCGCCTATGGGGCTTGTCTTCGCACAAGCTTCAATGGATTTGATCGCGCCGGCATGGTCGAGGTGGACGACCGGCCGATGCTGGACACACCCGGCCACGCCCTGGCTGCGGCCGCCTGATTCTTTCGCGACGGAGTGACACGACCATGAAACACGCCGCCTTCGACGGCCGCCTGGTGATGCTTGGCTTCGGCTCGATCGGGCAGGGTGTCCTGCCGCTGATCCTGCGCCACATCGACATCGCGCCGGAGCGCATCACCATCGTCACGGCGGAGGAGCGCGGGCATGAGGTGGCGGCCGAATACGGCATCCGCTTCATCCTGGAAGCCGCGACGCGCGAGAATTTCGCCGCGCTGCTCACGCCGCTGCTGCGCAAGGGCGATTTCCTGCTGAACCTCTCCGTGGATGTGTCCTCGGTGGAGCTGATGAAGCTCTGCCAGGCCCTCGACGTGCTGTACCTCGACACGGTGGTGGAGCCCTGGGCGGGCGGCTACACGGACCCCGCGCTCACGCCCTCGCAGCGCTCCAACTACGCGATGCGGGAGGAGGCGATCGCGCTGCGCGGCATGGCTGCCGGCGGCCCCACCTCGGTCACGGCGCATGGCGCCAACCCGGGCCTGGTGAGCCATTTCGTCAAGCAGGCGCTGCTCGACATCGCGCGCGACACGGGCGCGCCCATCGCCGCGCCGCCCCCGGCCGCCGACCGCGCCGCCTGGGCCGCCATCGCGGAGCAGCTGGGCGTGAAGGTGATCCATGTGGCAGAGCGCGACACGCAGGTGGGAAGCACGCCGAAGAAGGTGGGCGAATTCGTCAACACCTGGTCTGTCGACGGCTTCGTGGGCGAGGGCTCACAGCCGGCGGAGCTCGGCTGGGGCAGCCACGAGAAGGCGCTGCCCGCCGATGGCCATCGCCACGGCTTCGGCTGCGACGCCGCGATCTACCTGATGCGCCCGGGCGCGAGCACGCGCGTGCGCAGCTGGACGCCGCTGGAGGGGCCGTATCATGGCTTCCTGATCACGCATAACGAGGCGATCTCGATCAGCGACTACTACACGCTGCGCGACGCATCGGGCGCCGTGCGCTATCGCCCCACGGCGCACTACGCCTACCACCCCTGCGACGACGCCGTGCTGTCGGTGCATGAGCTTGCCGGCAAGAACTGGCAGCTGCAGCCCGAGAAGCGGCTGATGACGGATGAGATCGTGAGCGGCATGGATGAACTCGGCGTGCTGCTGATGGGCCACGCCAAGGGCGCCTATTGGTATGGCTCGCGCCTTACCATCGAGCAGGCGCGCGCGCTGGTGCCGCACAACAACGCCACCTCGCTGCAGGTGACGGCGGCGGTGCTGGCGGGCGTGATTTGGGCGATCGAGAATCCGCGCCGCGGCGTGGTGGAATCCGACGAGATGGACCACGCGCGCATCCTCGAGATCTGCGCGCCCTATCTGGGCGACGTCGTCGGGGTCTATTCGGACTGGACGCCGCTGGCCGATCGCGGGCGGCTGTTCCCGGAGGCGGTGGACGCAACCGATCCCTGGCAATTCGCCAATTTCCGCGTGACCTGAGCGGCGCGCTGCACCGCCCGCGTGTGGCGGGCGCTCTTGTAAGCGGCAGCGGGAGGGGGTCATCATGTCATATGATGACCTGCCTACCCGCCCTGGAGCATCGCCGATGACCCGCCGTGCCCTTGGCATGGCGCCGCTGCGGCCGCAGGCCAACCTCACCGGCGCGCTGGTGCACCGCTTGGCGGAGGAAATCCGCGGCGGCCGCCTGGCCCCCGGCGCGCGGCTGCCGACCGAGCAGGAATTGATGCGCGAAGCCGGCGTCAGCCGCACCGTGGTGCGCGAGGCCGTGGCCGCTCTGCGCGCCGAAGGGCTGGTGGTGACGCGCCAGGGTGTGGGCGCCTTCGTCACCGATCGGCCTGGCGAGGGCATCTTCCGTCTGATGCCGACCGAGGCCGAGGGCCTGCAGCAGGTGATTCAAATCCTGGAACTGCGCCTGGCGCTGGAGGTGGAGGCGGCGGGCCTGGCCGCGGCGCGGCGCGATGCCGCGTCACTGGCCGCCATCACGGCCGCCGAGGCCGCATTCGATGCCGCGATGGCGGCCGGCGGCGATGCGGCGGAAGCCGATTTCGCACTGCACCGCGCCATTTTCGCCGCCACCGGAAACCCGCATTTCCTGCGCTTCCTTGAGGGCATCGGCCGCCACGCCATCCCGCGCCGCGCGCTGGGGCTGGTGGAGCGGAGCGAGGCCGCGCGCCGCGCCTATCTGGCGCAGGTGCGGGCCGAGCATGCGCGCGTGGTGGCCGCCGTCACGGCAGCCGATCCCGCGGCCGCCCGCGCTGCAATGCGCGCGCATCTGGAAGCGGCGCGGGACCGCTATGCGCGGCTGGCGCAGGAGCGTGGAAGTTAGGCGACTGCAGTCATGCCGCCATCGACGAACAGCAGGTGGCCGTTGACGAAATCGGAAGCGCGGGAGGAGAGGAACACGGCCGCGCCCACCAACTCCTGCACATTGCCCCAGCGCCCGGCCGGCACGCGCTTGCACAGCCAGTCGGTGAAGGCCGCGTCCTCCACCAGCGGGCGCGTCAGGTCCGTGGCGAAGTAGCCGGGCGCGATCGCGTTCACCTGGATGCCGCGGCCCGCCCATTCGGCGCAGAGCGTGCGCGTGAGCATCCGCACCGCGCCCTTGCTGGCGGCATAGGGCGAGACGGTGGCGCGGCCGAGCTCACTCTGCACACTGGCGATGTTGACGATCTTGCCGCGGGAGCGCGGCACCATGCGCCGGGCGCAAGCCTGCGCCACAAAGAACACCGCATCCACATTGGTGGACATCACCGCGCGCCAGGTCTCGGGCGTCACGTCCAGCGCGGGGCCGCGGCGGTTGATGCCGGCATTGTTCACCAGGATATCGATCGGCCCGAGCCGCTGCTCGATCTCGCCCACAGCGCTGTCGATGGCGTGCGGGTCGCCCACGTCGAAGCCGGCCTCGGCCACGTCCAGCCCCTCGGCGCGCAGTGCAGCGGCGGCGGCGGCCAGCGCCGTCGGGTCACGCCCGTTCAGCACCACTGCCGCGCCGGCCTCGGCCAGCCCGCGGGCCAGTGCAAAGCCGATGCCCTTGCTGGACCCAGTGATCAGTGCGCGCCGACCCTTGAGGTCGAACAGCCCTTGCGTCATGCGTGTCTCCTGCCCTTTGCTTCCGCAGACGTTGGGGGGAAACGCGATGGCCGACAAGCCGGGCCTGCTGGTGCTGGGCGAGTTGCCCGATTGGGATCTGCAGGCGTTGGCGCAGCGCTTCACGCTGCACCTTCATTACGCCGCGGCCGACAAGGCCGCATTGGTGCGCCAACACGCCGCCAGCATCCGCGCCATCGCCACCAAGGGTGAGATCGGTGCCGATGCCGCGCTGATGGACGCGCTGCCGCACTGCGAAATCATCGCCTGCTACGGCGTCGGCGTGGATGCTATCGACCTGCCGGCGGCCCGCGCGCGTGGCATCCCCGTGACCAACACGCCCGATGTGCTGACCGAGGAGGTGGCCGACATGGCCATCGGCCTGCTCCTGGCAGCGGCACGGCGCATTCCCGCGGGCGATGCCTGGGTGCGCACCGGCGCCTGGGCGCGGCGCGGCGCCATGCCGCTGGCCACGCGCGTCTGGGGCAAGCGCCTTGGCATCGTGGGCTTGGGGCGCATTGGCAGCGCCATCGCGCGCCGCGCCGAAGCCTTCGGCATGCCGATCAGCTACAGCGCGCGGGCGCCGAAGCCGGGCGTCGCCTACACCCACTACGCCACGCCCGCCGCGCTTGCCCCGCATGTGGACATGCTGGTGGTCTCGGCCGCGGGCGGGGCGGCCACGCGCGGCCTGGTGGATGCGGCGGCCATCGCGGCCCTCCCGGCGGGGGCGATCTTCGTCAATGTCTCGCGCGGCACCGTGGTGGATGAGGCCGCGCTGCTGGCGGCGCTGCGCGATGGCCACATCGCCGCTGCCGGGCTCGACGTGTTCCTCAACGAGCCGACCATTGAAGAGGAATTCCTCGGCCTGCCGAACGTGGTGCTGCAGCCGCACGCCGCATCCGGCACGGTGGAGACGCGGCAGGATATGGGCCGGCTGATGCGCGAGAACCTGGAGGCGAAGATGGATGGCCGCCCCTTGCTGACCCCGGTGGCGTGATGGACCTCGGCATCGTCATCCACGCCGCGCATGACCTGCGCGTCGAGCCGCGCGAAGCGCCGGCGCCCGGCGCGGGCGAGGTGCGCATCCGTATCGGCCGCGGCGGCATCTGCGGGTCGGATCTGCACTACTTTCACGCCGGCGGCTTCGGCGCCGTGCGGGTGCGCCAGCCGATGGTGCTGGGCCATGAGGCGGCGGGCGTGGTCGAGGCGGTGGGCCCCGGTGTGGCGCATGTGGCGCCGGGCGACGCTGTGGCGGTGAACCCCAGCCTGCCCTGCGGCGCCTGCGCGCAATGCCTGGCGGGCCGGCCGAACCACTGCCTGGAGATGCGCTTCCTCGGCAGCGCGATGCGCGACCCGCATGTCGATGGCGCCTTCCGCACCGTCTTTACCGGCGCGGCGGCGCGCGCGATGAAGCTGCCGCCCGGGCTGCTGGTGGAAGTCGCTGCCTTCGCCGAGCCGCTGGCCGTGGTGCTGCATGCCGCGGCGCAGGCCGGCCCGCTGCTCGGCACGCGCGTGTTGGTGACGGGCGCCGGCCCCATCGGGGTGCTGGCCGCCGCAGTGGCCCGGCTGGGCGGCGCGCGCGAGGTGGTGGTGACGGACCTGCTGCAGGCGCCGCTCGCCATCGCGCGCGCCATGGGCGCTGACCGCACCATCGACATGGTGGAAGCGCCCGACGCGCTGGCGCCCTATGCGGCGAACAAGGGGCATTTCGACGTGGTGTTCGAGGCGTCCGGCAGCGCTCCGGCCATCGCCGGCGCACTCGCCGTCGCGCGGCCTGGCGGCACGCTGGTGCAGCTCGGCCTCGGCGGCGAGGTGGCCCTGCCGCTGACCGCACTGGTGGCGCGCGAGTTGCGCTTCGTCGGCACCTTCCGCTTCCACGCCGAATTCACGCAGGCGCTGGAGGTGCTGGCCACCGGCCGGATCGACCCGCGCCCGATGCTGACGGAAGTGGTGCCGGCCGCGGAGGCGGCGCGCGCCTTTGCGCTTGCATCCGACCGGCGGCGCGCGATGAAGGTGCAACTGGCCTTCTGAATGGTGCGCGGCATGGCCGATCACGTTTTGCCGAACCCGGCAGGAAGGCTGGACAGGGCGCGTCCCGATGCGCGACCTTGCACCATGACGTTTCGATACCCGATTCACCTGCCCTTCGCTCGCGCGGCTGCGGCAAGTCCCGTCGCGTGATGGCGGACGACGACGCCGCGCAGGAGGGCGGCGAGGACTCCATGCGTGAAGGCACGGCGGCGGTGCGTTCCGTGCTGATGGCGGTGCGCGTCCTGGAAACCATGGCGCTGGCCGGCGGGCCGCTGCGCGTCGCCGATCTGGCGCGCCGGCTGGACGAGCCGAAGGGCCGCGTGCATCGCCATCTGGTGACGCTGCGCCAAGCTGGGCTCGTGGCGCAGGAGGAACGGACCGAGCGCTATCACCTCACTTGGCGCATGTTCCAGATCGGCCAGGCTGCCGGCGAACAGTTCGACCTGAAGCGCGTGGCGGAGCCCGCGATGCACCGGCTGCGCGATGCCGTCGGGCAATCCGTGCTGCTCGCCGTGCCGACCGGCGGCGACCCGCTGGTGGTGCATGCGCTAGAGGCGCCGAACAAGGTGTCCATCACCGTGCAGCCTGGCAACCGCCCGCCCGCGCATTGCTCGGCGCAGGGCCGCGTGATGCTGGCCTTCGCCGCCGAGGCGGCGGCGGCGCGCGTGCTGGACGGCCCGCTGGATGCGCTGACGCCGCATTCCATCACCGATCCGGCGGCGCTGCGCGCGCGCCTCGCGCTGGTGCGCGCCAGGTTGTGGGAAACGGCGCCCTCCGAGGCGATGCTCGGCATCAACGTGCTGGCAGCGCCGCTGTTCGCGGCGGCGGATGTGCTGGTGGGCTCGCTCGGCATCGTGGGCTCGGTGCAGTTCGTCACCGATCCGCCGGATGCGGCGATGGGGGCCGCGCTGCGCGCTGCGGCGGCCGAGATCAGCCGGCGCCTGGGCAGCGACTGCTACGACCGCGCCTCGGGCGGCACGAATTCGCGCCAATAGCCGGGCCGGTCGGGCTGCGCGCCATAGGGCAGCTGCCGGTCGGCGGCGAGGCCGATGAGGTCCTCCGCGCTGCCGCCAGTGCGCGCCAGATAGGCGTCGATCTGCTGCACCGCGCTTGTCACGACGGCGAAGCCGCCGGCCATCACCGCGCTCGTCATCTCCACGGCGCGCGCGCCGGCGAGCAGGAAGCGCACCACATCCAGGCCATCGCGCGCGCCATTGGTGCCGAGCAGCGGGAAATCCGGCCCCAGGCGCTTGCGCGCCTGTGCCAGCCAGCGGCAGGTCAGCGCCAGCGACCACGGCCCGCCGATGGCGCCCGCGGTGCCAAGCATCGGCGCGCGCGTCTCGATATCCGGCACCAGCGCCATGAAGCGGCCCATGACGATCACCGCATCCGCGCCGCCGTCGCGCGCCGCGGCGGCAAGGGCGGCCACATCCTCGCTCTGTCCCGTCAGCTTGATCCACAGCGGGATGGTGATGGCCGCGCGCAGCCGCGCCGTGATCGCCTGCACGCGATGTGCCGCGCGCTCCTGGACGATGGCGCCGGGCACGGCCTCGTCGCCATGCGGCGCGCCGATGTTCAACTCCAGCACGCGGATGCCGGCTGCCTGCATCTGCCGCGCGAGGTCGCACGCGATGTCAAGATTGGCGAGGATGATCGAGCCGATGACGTAGCGACCCGTCTGTGCCGCGTCGCGATCGACACGCGCCACCACCTCGATCCAGTCGGCGCTGGGCGTCTGGTGCAAGCCGGATCGGCCGAAGACCATCGCATCCGCGGGCGGGTCGAAGTCCCAGGGGATGGCGTTCCAGCGGCTGTCGAGCAGCACATGGTCCGAGCCATCGAGCTGGCGCTTCGCGGTCTCGCTCTCGTTGATCGATTTCGCCACCACCGCGCCGGCGCCGGAGGCGAGCCCGGCGCGCAGCCCGCCCTCGGTCATCACATGATCGCCCGAGCCGATAATGACCGGGTTGGGCAGCGTGATGCCGCCAACCTTCACGCGCGTATCAGGCATATTCCGGCCGCGAGGGCGTGAAGACGTCGAGGTTGAGCACCGGCTCATCGCCCACCACCACGCCGTGATGCATGGCGTTCGGCGGCACCACCAGCAGCCCACCGGGGCCGAGGCGGATCACCTCGCCCTCGATGTGGAAATCGATGGTGCCGGCGAGGATGTAGACCACCTGCTCGAAGTGATGCTTGTGCGGCTTCGGCTCATGCCCCGGATGCAGCCGATGCAGCGCCAGCGTCGCGCCGGCGCCTGTGAAGCCCTTGCGCTCCACGCCGGGGCGCACCGGGGTCCAGGGGATGGCGTTCCAGTCGATGGTCGTGATCATTGCGTCACTCCGAAGAGGTTTCGAGACGGCGGCCCGACTAAGGGCCGAGCGCCCGAACGGGCGCCGCCGCCAGTGCGGCGAGCCAAGGCCGCGGATGCGGCCGCCTGGCGCCTGAGGGCACAAGAAGACTCATTGTTTGGGAATCCCAGCAGCGGTGATGACGCGGCCCCAGAGCTCGGTCTCGGACACCAGCAGCGCGCGTAGCGCCTCGGGCGTGCCGGGCGCTGGTTCCACACCCAGCGGCAACAGGCGGTCGCGGATCTCGGGCAGCGCCATGGCGCGCGCGACTTCGGCATTCAGCCGATCGACGATCGCGCGCGGCGTGCCGCGCGGCGCGGCCATGCCGTTCCACGTGATGACGGCGTAGTCCGGCAGCCCGCTTTCAGCCACTGTCGGTACCTCCGGCAGCACGGAAGCGCGCGTGGCGGAGGTGACGGCCAGAGCACGCAGCCGCCCACCGCTGATCTGTCCGAGCGTGGTCGCCGCCACCTCCATCGCCGCCGTCACGTCGCCCGTCGCTGTGGCGTTGAGCAGCTCGCCGGTGGAGCGATAGGTGACGATCTCGGCGGGCAACTGCCCCATGGAGCGAAAGAGCTCGAGCGAGAGATGCAGCGCCGTGCCAACGCTCACCGAGCCGAGATTGACGCGCCCTGGATTGGCCCGCGAATAGGTAATCAGATCCTGGAGATTGCGATGCGGCGAATTGGCCGCGACGACTATGGCGTGCGGAAAGCTTGCGATCTGCGAGACGAAGGCGAAATCATCGATCGGGTGATAGGGGAGCGTGCGGAACAGGTGCGGCGCGGTGGCGGCCGTGGCGGTTACCAGTAGCAGCGTGTGGCCATCCGGCGCGGCGCGCGCCACCGTCTCGCTCGCGAGGATGCCGCCGGCGGAGGGGCGGTTCTCGATGACCACGGGCTGGCCGAGGCTTTCGGAGAGCTTCGCCCCCACCAGCCGCGCCGTGGTGTCGCCCACCCCGCCTGGCGCGAAGCCGACGATCCAGCGGATCGGGCGGTTCGGGAAATTCGTCTGCGCGAGGGCGGGCAGCGCCGCGCAGAGCATCAGGCCAGCCAGTAGCAGCCGCCTCATCGCACCTATCGGTGCCCTCAGGCGCCGGGCGCCGCCTCCGGCGGCTTGGCTCGCCGCACTTGCGGCGGCGGCCATTCGGCCGCTCGGCCCTGCGGGCCGCAGGTCACCCAGTCGTGCCGCTGGCATCACAACTCTCCCAGGAAGGGGCGGGCGCGGGCGATCTTCCGCTTCAAGAAGTCCCAGCGCAGGCCAAGATTGTCCGGATCGAGCAGGAACCGCTTGGCCTGCGCCGCGGCATCGGGCGCGAGTTTCTGCAGCGGCCCGGCCGCGGCGGCGCGCAGCTGCACATCGGCGGCCCACTCCAGCACCGTCATGCAAATGCAGGCTTCGGCCACGCTGGCGCCGACCACGATGGCGCCGTGGTTCTTCAGCAGTAGCCCGCGGCGCGGACCGAGTGCCATGGCGATGGCGTCGCCCTCATGGGTGTCGAGCACGATGCCGTGGAACTCGTCGAACAGCGCGATGTCGTCATGGAAGACCGCGCCGGTCTGGGTGATGGGCTCCAGCGTCATGCCCGCGCAACCCAGCGCCACGCCCGCCTTGCCATGAGTGTGGATGATGCAGGTGACATCGGGGCGCGCGCGGTAGATGCGCGTATGGATATGCAGGGTCGGGTTCACGCGCCCCTTCCCGCGCAGCGTTCGCAGATCGAAATGCGCCTCGATCAAGCCCTCCGCGCGGACCTCGTCGAAACCCACGCCCCATTGGTGCGACCAGAAGCGATCCGCGCCGGGCAGGCGCGCCGTGAGGTGCCCGGCTATGCCGCTCGCCTGCCCATCCGCGTCGAGGATATGGTAAGCGTGCAGCAGATCGTTGCGTAGTTGAGCCTCGCTCACTGCTTCTCGATGCCCGCAAGCTGCGCCATGCGGCCCCAGGCAGCGACCTCGGCGGGGATCATCGCGGCGAGTTCCTCCGGGCTGCTCGCCTCCGGCAGGCCGCCAAGCTCGATCAGGCGGCTGCGGATCTCCGGCACGGCGAGTGCGCGGCGGATGCCGCGGTTCATCGCCTCGATCTGCGGCCGCGGCGTGCCGGCGGGGAAGACGATGGCGTTCCAGCTGCGCACGATGTAGCCGGGCAGGCCGCTTTCCGCGCTGGTCGGTACCTCGGGCAGGGTGGGGAAGCGCGTCGGCGCCGTCACCGCCAGCAGCCTGACGCGCCCGGCCTGCACCTGCGGCAACACCGGCGCCAGCAACTCGCCCGCCACCTGGATCTCGCCGGTGGACAGCGCCGTGATGAGCTCGGGCGAGGAGCGGTAGGTCACGGTCGTCATCTGCACCTGCGCCATGGCGCGGAACAGCTCCACGCCCAGATGCTGCGCATTACCCACAGCGATGGAGCCGATGTTCATCTGCCCCGGCCGCGCGCGCGCCAGGGCGATCAGCTCCGTCAAATTCGACACCGGCAGCTGCGGGTTGCTGGCGATGACGTGGTCGTACCAGACCATGCGGCCGACCGGCGCGAAATCCTTCGTCACGTCGAAGGGCAACGTGCGGTAGAAGGCTGGTGCCGCCATGTTGCTGGTGGTCAGCAGATACATGGTGTGCCCATCGGGTGCGGCGCGCGCCACGGCTTCGGCGCTGACGATGCCGCCCGCGCCGGGGCGGTTGTCCACCACGATGGGCTGGCCGATCTCCGCGCTGATATGCGGTGCCAGCATGCGCACCGTGATGTCGCCAGCGCCGCCGGCGGCGAAGCCCAGCACGAAGCGCACGGGCCGGTTGAACAGCGGCTGCCCTGCACCTTGGGCGCGCGCGAGGGCGGGTGTGGCAAGCAGCGCGGCAGCGCCGAGCAGCGGACGACGAGCGAGCATTGTTCTGCGTTTCCCCCGTATCTGGACCGTTCAGCCCGCGACACCGTAGCCACCGCCGCCGGGCGTTTCCATCAGCACCTCGTCATCGGGTGCCATCACCATCTTGCGCGCTTCGTTCACCGCGCGCCCATTCACCAGGAAGCGGCCCGGTGCGCCGGGGCCGCCGCCTTCAAGACCCTCCGGCCCCAGCACCGTGCGGCTGGCCACGACGTTGAGCAGCCAGGTGTCGTGCGTGCGCATGCGGAAGCCGATGCACTGCCCGTCGCCGCCCGGCTGGCGGCCATTGCCGCCGGAGCCGTGCCGCAGTTCCTTCCGCGTGAAGACGATCGGCATCGCGGCTTCCAGCACTTCCACCGGCACGGCCGCGACACCCGTCGGGTAGCAGGTGGCCGATAGGCCGGGCTTGTCGCGCCGCGCGCCCATGCCGCCCGAATAGTTGAACATGGAGGAGGTGAACGGCGCGCCGGCCGCATCACGGCCCTGGATCTGGATGGTCCAGACCGCGCCGGAGCCCTCGGCCAGCACGCGATCGGGCATCACCTGGTGCAGCGCCTTCAGCACCGGCATCGGTACATACATGCCCACCACATGCCGCGCATTCACCGGTGCGGGGTAGCGGCAGTTCACGATGCTGCCCTCGGGCGCGACCACGCGCACCGGCAGCAGGCTGCCGAAATTGTTCGGCAGGTCGGGGTCGAGGCAGGCGCGCACGGCGAAATTCGCGTAGGCCGCGGTGTAGTTGAGCACCACGTTGATGCCGATCGGCGCCTCGGGCGAACTGCCAGTGAAATCGATGACCAGCTCGCCAAGCCCGACATCCACCGTGACGGCGGCCTTGAGCGTGATGTTCAGCCCGCCCGGCACATCGAAGGTGCTCTCGCCATGAAAAGTGCCGGGCGTGAGGCTGCGGATGCTCGCCCGCGTCGCGTCTTCCGAGCGTTGCAGGATGGCTGCCGACAGCGCCTCGATGTCAGCAAGGCCCGCGCGCTCGCACAGCGCGTTCAGCCGCTCGGCGCCCACGCGCCCGGCCGCCACCTGCGCCGCGAGGTCGCCCGCCACGTGTTCCGGCGTGCGCACGTTGCGCCGGATGATGGCGTGCAGCAGCGCGTTCGGCACGCCGCGCTCGTAGAGCTTCGCCAGCGGGATCCACAGGCCTTCCTCATGCACGTCGCGCGCGCCCGCGCCCACGCCATAGCCGCCGATATCGGTGTGGTGGATGGTGCTGCCGAAGAAGCCGATGCAGGCGCCACGGCGAAAGACCGGCGTCATCACCGTGATGTCGAAGAAATGCCCGGCGCTGAGCCAGGGATCGTTGGTGATCAGCACGTCGCCGGGATCGAGGCCATCCGGCGGGAATTCGCGCACGAAGTGCTGCCCCGCGGCGGCCAGGCTGTTGATGTGGCCGGGGGTGCCGGTCACGGCCTGCGCCACCATCCGTCCCTGCCGGTCGAACAGCGCGGTGGCGAGGTCTCCGGCCTCGCGCACGATCGGGCTGAAGGCAATGCGCTGCAGCGCGCGGGCCTGCTCCGTCACCGTCGCGATCAGGTTCGACCAGAGGATCTCAAGCGCAATACCATCGAGGCCAGAGGGCGGCCGATTCACGCCTACGGTGCCCGGCTGCTCCGCAGCCTGCGCCCTTCGGCGATCGGACGCTTGCTTGCTCATGCGCTGCGCTCCGCGATGACGGCGCCCGTCGCATGCACCGCGGCGGTCCAGCCGCGCAGCACGACCAGCGTCGTCTCGCGCTCCTCGATGATGGCGGGGCCCGCTACGCGCTGGCCGATGGCGAGCGCGCCGCGATCATACACCGGCAGGCTGGGTGCTTCTTGCTCCACCGCGACGCGGCGATGCGCGCGCGGTTCCGCCGGCGCGCCGCCGCGGGCCGGCGCCGGCGTAGCGGCCGGCAGCGGGCCGCGCGCGGCGATGCGCCAGGTGACGATCTCCACCGGCACATCGGGCAGCCGGATGCCGTAGAGCGCCTCATAGGCCGCCTCGAAGCCGGCGCGCAGCGCGTCGGCATCGCCGGCGTCCAGCACCGCAAGCGGCAGCGGCGTGGTGACCTCATTCTGCTGCCCGCGATAGCGGCAATCCACTGCGAGCTCGAGCAGCGCCGCATGCGCCGGAACCCCGGCCTCGGCCAGCGCCGCGCGCCCCTCCTCGGCCATGCCGCCTACCAGCGCGCGAGCGTCGTCCCAGGCCAGCGTCGCCAGCGGCGCAAGCGCCGAGCGCACCAGGTCGAGCCGCACTGGCGAGACCAGCGTGCCGAAGGCCGAGAGTACGCTGGCCATGGGCGGGAATATCACCTGCGTGCAGTCCAGCAGCTCGGCCACGCGGCAGGCATGCACGGGCCCGGCGCCGCCGAAGGCGAGCAGGGGCAGGCCGCGCCAGTCGATGCCGCGGTCGGTGGCATGCGCGCGCGCCGCGCCAGCCATCTGCTCGCACACCACCTCAAACACGCCGCGCGCCGCGGCCATCGCATCCACGCCGAGCTGCGCGCCGAGGGTGGCGAGCGCGGCCTCGGCGCCGGCGCGGTCCAGTTTCATGTCGCCGCCGAGGAACCGCTCCGCATCGAGCAGGCCGAGCACCACATCGGCATCGGTCACCGTGGGCTGCGTGCCGCCCCGGCCATAGCACACCGGCCCCGGCTCGCTGCCTGCGCTGCGCGGGCCCACCTTCAGCAAGCCGAGGCTGTCGACGCGCGCGATGGAGCCGCCGCCGGCGCCGATCTCGATCATGTCGACGGCCGGGATGGTGATGGGAAAGCCGCTGCCGGGCTTGAAGCGGTAGCGGCGGTCCACCTCGAACTCACCGGCGATGTGCGGCTTGCCCTCGGTGATCAGGCAGGCCTTGGCGGTGGTGCCGCCCATGTCGAAGGATAGCAGCCTGCCCAGCTGCAGCAGCGCGGCGAAATGCGTGGCGGCCAGCGCGCCGGCGGCGGGGCCGCTCTCGATCATGCGCACCGGGAAGGCGCCGGCCAGGCTGGCGCCCACCACGCCGCCATTTGACAGCATGATCAGCGGGCGATTCGGGAAGCCGCGCCGCGCGAGCTCCGCCGCCAGCGCAGCCAGGTAGGGTGCCACGATGGGCTGGGTGTAGGCGTTCATCACCGTGGTCGAGGCGCGCGGATATTCGCGGATCTGCGGCGACACCTCGCAGGAAAGCGTGACATGGATCTCCGGCGCTACGGCGCGGATGGCATCGCGCGCCGCACGCTCGTGCGCGCCGTTGCGATAGGCGTTGAGCAGGCAGATGCCGACGGCGCGCACGCCCGCCACCTGCATGGCGCGGGCTGCCGCCGCGGCATCCTCCGCACGAAGCGGCGTGGCCACGCTGCCATCGGCATGCATGCGCTCATCCAGCGTGAAGACCAGCGCATCGGGCACCAGCGGATCGGGGAATTCGATCTGCGGGTCGAACATGTCGTAGCGATGCTCGTTGCGGATGCGCAGCACGTCGCGGAAGCCCTGCGTCGCGAGCAGCGCGGTGGGCGGGCCGCGGCGCTCGATGACGGCGTTGGTCACCAGCGTGGTCGCATGGACGGTGACGTCGGTGACCGCCTCGGGGTCGATGCCGGCGCGGCCAAGCGCCAGATCAACGGCGCGGAAGAAGCCCTCCAGCAGGTCGCCATGCGTGGTGAGGGTCTTGTCCGTCACCGCGGCACCGCTTGCGTGGCGCAGCACGACGTCGGTGAAGGTGCCGCCGATATCCACGGCCAGCGCGAAGCCGGCGGCGGCCGTGGCCGTTGCGCCTGCGGCGTTGTGTGGCAGCCCTTCGGGCACGGCCGGCTTCCTTCCCTGATCCCGCGCGAGATGGGCGTCTCGCATTGCAGGACGACGTCCTTCGTTCAGGATAGAGTGCGGCGGAAGCGCTTGCCCCGTCAACGCCGTTCTGTGGGAAGTCGAAGCCGCGCTATCGCTTCCAGACGCGATCGAGCGGCATGAGGCGGTTCACCAGCACCAGCAGCGCCACCGTCATCAGGATGAAGATGGTGCTGATGGCGTTGACAGTGTTCTCCAGGCTGAAGGTCGCCTCGGCATAGATGCGCACCGGCAGCGTCTGTAGCCGCGCGGTGGTCAGGAAGGCCGTGACCGTCACCTCGCCGAAGGAGATCAGGAAGCCGATCACGCAGGCCACCGCGATGCCGGGTCCGAGCTGCGGCAGGATGATGCGGCGGAACATGCGCGGCGGCGGCGCGCCGAGCCCGCTGGCCGCTTCCTCCAGCGTGCGGTCGAGGCTGGCGACCGAGGCGCGCAGCAGCGCCAGCATGAAGGGCGCCACCAGCACTACATGCACCGCCAGCACGCCGATGAAGGGCGGCAGCGCGGTGAACCACTGCAGCAGCCGCAGCATGCCCAGGCCGATGGCGATGCCCGGCAGCGCGAGCGGCAGCATCAGCGCCGCGCCTAGCGTCTCGCGCCCGCGAAAGCCGGCGCGCACCAGTGCGAAGGCCGCTGGCAGCGCGATGGCCAGCGAGATCATGACGCAGGCCAGCGCAAGTTGCACGCTGACCCAGGCATCGGCCAGGTAGCGTTCGTTCTGGAACACCATGCCGTACCACTTCAGCGTGAAGCCGAGGAACTGCGCCACCGTGGCCTGCGGGCTGTCATTCACCGAGGCGACGGCCACCAGCACCAGCGGGAACACCAATATGCCGATGGCCAGCGCCAGCAGCAGGCGGGAGACCACCGGCGCCAGCGCCTCCACCACCGCAACCACCACGCGTCGCAGGCCGGGCGGCAGCGCCAGCCGCAGGCGCGGCACGCGCGCCGTGGTCCAGGGTGTCAGCGCGCCGATGCCGCGGCCGATCGCGATGGTGACAAGGACGGAGGCGAACAGCATCAGCATGGCCAGCGCCGCAGCCAGCGGATAGTTCAGTATCTCCATCCCCTCCTTCAGCACCACCATGCCGCTGACCCACACCTTGCGCCCGCCCACCAGCGTGGCCGACACATAGGCGGTGGAGGCCAGCAGGAACGTCACGGTCAGCCCGGCGCGCAGCCCCTGCAGCGACAGCGGGAAGGTGATGCGCCAGAACCGCGTGGCCGGCCCTGCGCCAAGCCCCGCCGCCGCTTCCTCCAGCCGCCTTTCCTGGCCCTCCAGCACGTCGTACAGCGCCAGCACCATGTAGGGCAGGAACACCTGCACCAGCGCCACGCCCACCGCGAACCAGCCGAACAGCAGATTGACCGGCGGCGCGCCGAACCACTGCCCTAAGCCGGACACCACGCCGCGTGGCGCCAGCAGCAGGATGATGCCGAGCGAGCGCACCACCACATTGGTCAGCAGCGGCACCAGCACGATGGCGAAGCCGATCGGCTTCCAGCGCGGCGAGAGGCGCGTCAGCCACAGCGCCAGCGGATAGGCCAGCACGGCCGAAGCCGCCGCCACCGCCAGGCCCAGCAGCACCGTGTTGAGGAACACCCGCACATAGAAGCGGTCGCCCAGCAGCTCCGCGTATTGTGCGCTGGAGGGCACCAGCGACAGCGGGGCGAACATCTCGCTGCTCTCCTGCACCGAGAGCAGCGCCACGGCGGCCAGCGGCGCGGCGAAGGCGGCGAGCAGCCACAGCCCATAGGGCAGGGCGAGCCAGCCGGCCCGGGCCGATCCGTTCATGCCGCGCCCTGTCCTCGCGGGTTCAGCCGGCGATCTCGCGCGTGAAGCGGCTGGACCAGCGCGGCTGGTTCTGGATCACCAGGTCCCAGTTGAAGTCCACCAGCTTGCCCACCGCCGCCTCGCCGAGGATCAGCTTGGCGGCGAGTTCCGGCGGGAAATCCAGGTTGCGGATCGTCGGGCTGTAGTAGATGCGCTCGGCATAGGCGCGCTGGCAATCGGGCGCGATATGAAGGTTCACGAAGGCCTCGGCCAGCGCCTGGTTGCGCGTGCCGGCCGTGATGCAGGCGACGTTCGTCGCGATGGCCTGGCCTTCCGTGGGGTCGGCGATGACGATGTTCGGGTTGCGGCTTTCGGCATAGGTGCGGGTGAAGCTGCCGAACTCCACGCTCGCAGCCCCCACCTCCTGGTCGAACATGCCGAACAGCTGGTCCTGGCTGCCCTGGATGGCGGCGAAGGGCCTCAGGCGCGCGATGTTGGTGAAGGCGGGGTCGATGTTGGCCTCGCTGCCGCCCCAGATCTTCGCCGCCATCAGCAGCGCGGCCGTGCCCTGGGCGCCCGGGTAGGTGGGCCAGATCACCTTGCCGCGCAGGTCGTCGCGCCAGAAATCGCGCCAGCTGGTCATCGGCGCGGCCACCTTGCGGCGATCATAGACGATGGTCACCGGGTTGAACGCCACGCCGTAGCCGCCAAGCCGCGCGACGGGATAGAGGTTCTCGAAATTCGGCACATTGGCGTTCGGCGCCAGGGTCACGCCATCGCGCACTGCCTGGCGGCTTTCGAAGATATTTAGGTAGATGAGGTCGAAGGAGGGGCGGCCGCGCTCGGCATAGGCGCGGGCACGGCGCTCCGGCGTGCCGCCCAGCACGAAATTGATCCTCACGCCGTGCTGGCGTTCCAGCGGGGTGGCGCAGAATTCGCGCACCAGGCGTTCCTGCGCGCCGCCCCAGACGCCCACCGTCAGCTCATCGCCTCGGCGGATCTGCGCCACGGCATCGCGGCCCCAGATGGCGGGTGCGGCCAGCGCGGCGGCACCGCCCAGCAGGGCGCGGCGGTTCAGGACGAGGGTCATGGGGGGGCTCCTGTGGCTTCGGTGAAGTCTTCGATCCAGGCCATGGAATCGGCACCGCCCGCCAGCAGCACGGGCGCGCCCGGCGCGAAGGCGGGCTCGCTGCTCGGCCGATGCACGCGCAGCCGCTGCGCGCCGAGCGTCACCTCATAGTGGACGCTGTCGTCGAGCCGCGTGGCGCTGGACACGGTGGCCGGCACCGCGAGCGGAAAATCCGTGCCTGCGCCGGGCGGCAGCAGCGCCAGCCTCGCGGCGCGCAGCACCACATGGCTCGGCCGCGATGGCGCATCGGCGGGGAGTGCCAGGCTCAGGCCATCGGCGATGAAGCGCCCGGCCTCGGCGCGCCCGGCCAGCACGCTGCGCGCGCCTAGGAAGCCGGCAGTGAACAGGTGGCGCGGGCGCTCCGTCAGTTCGGCGGGCGCGGCGCATTCAACGATGCGACCGCGGTCCATCACCGCCACCCGGTCGGCCAGCGCCAGCGCCTCTTCCTGGTCATGCGTCACGAACAGGGTGGTGATGCCGAGCGTGCGCCGCAGCCGGGCGATCTCCTCGCGCATCTCCACGCGCAGCCCGGCATCGAGGTTCGACAGCGGCTCGTCCAGCAGCAGCAATTCGGGCTCGATCACCAGGGCGCGGGCCAGCGCCACGCGCTGCTGCTGCCCGCCCGACATGCGCGCCGGGTAGCGATCCGACAGATGCGCCAGGCCCACCATGGCCAGCGCCTGCTGCGCGCGCTGCTCGCACTCGGCGCGTGGCAGGTTGCGCATCTCCAGGCCGAAGGCGACGTTGCCCGCCGCCGTCATGTGCGGAAACAGCGCGTAGTTCTGGAACACCATGCCGATCGGCCGGCGATGCGGCGGCGCGCGCTCGATCGCCCGGCCATCGAGAAGGATCCGCCCCTCATCCGGCGTGATGAAGCCCGCCACCAGCCGCAAGGTGGTGGTCTTGCCGCAGCCCGAGGGGCCGAGCAGGGCGATGCACTCGCCACGCGCCACATCGAGCGATACGCCATCCACCGCGGCCTGGGTGCCGTAGCGCTTGAGCAGCCGGTCGAGGCGGAGATGCGGGTCGGTCACGGCAACCATGCTAGGCACCGCCGGGCCGAGGCCGCCAGAGCGGAGGGTGGCGGGAAAACGCGCTGGCTGGCCTGCGCCTGCCCAAAGTTTTCGCGACTGCCCGCTTTCGCGCCTCCCACCGGGTGGTCTATGCCGTGGGAGGCGCCCATGCCGCATGGCACGGGCCTTGCTGTTTCGATTGCAGGGACTTCATGAAGGCGCACGGCCGCGCCGCACTGGCCGGCGTCGGGCCCTGGAAGAACGGAGGGATCAGCCTATGCGCACACGTTATCGGATCGAGCGACGGGCCCTGCTGACGGGCGGCGCCGCATTCGCCCTGGCCGCCGTGCCGGGCGCGCGCGTGCCCTTCGCGCAGACGCTGGACCGGGTGTCGTTCCAGACCAACTGGCGGGCCCAGGCCGAGCATGGCGGCTACTATCATGCCGTGGCGTCGGGCATTTACCGCCGCCATGGCATCGAATGCGACCTGCGCATGGGCGGGCCGCAGCAGAACCCCGCGCAGCTGCTGCTGGCCGGGCGCGTCGACATGATCATGTCGAACGGCTTCCAGGCTCTGAACTATGTGCGCGAGAACCTGCCCTTCCTGACCATCGGCGCCATCATGCAGAAGGATCCGCAGATCCTGATGACGCATGAGGGCAACGGCATCAATTCCTTCGAGGACATGCGCGGCCGCCCGGTGCTGGTCGGCGCCTCAGGCCGCGTCACCTATTGGCCGTTCCTGCGCCGCCGCTTCGGCTTCACCGACGAGCAGATCCGCCCCTACACTTTCAATGTCGGCCCCTTCCTGGTGGACCGCATGGCCATCCAGCAGGGCTTCCTCTCCTCCGAGCCCTACGCCGCCATCCAGGGCGGCGCGCGGCCGCGCGTGTTCCTCATCGCCGATGCCGGCTACGAGAACTACAACACCACCATCGACATCTCGGCCCGCATGGTGGCCGAGAAGCGGGACCTGGTGCAGCGCTTCGTCAACGCCACCATCGAGGGCTGGACGCAGTACATGACCGGCCAGGGCATCGAGGCGGCGAACGCGCTGATAAAGCGCGACAACCCCGAGATGGACGACGCCAAGATCGCGTACGCAATCCGCATGATGAACGAGAACGGCATCGTGCGCAGCGGCGATGCGCTGACCATGGGCATCGGCGCCATGGTGGCGCCGCGCTGGCAGCGCTTCTACGAGACGATGCGCGATGTCGGCCTGTATCCGGCCGGCATGGACTTCAGCCGCGCCTTCAGCCTGGACTTCGTCAACAAGCGCGTCGGTCTTGCCTGACAGCGGCGTGGCGCAGCAGCGCGGCACGGTTCAGCCCGTGGTCGCGCTGGAAGGCGTGACCAAGCGCTACGCCAACGGCACCATCGCCGTGCGCGGCGTCGACATGGCGATCGAGCAGGGGGATTTCGTCTCCCTGCTCGGCCCTTCGGGCTGCGGCAAATCCACCGTGCTGCGCATGGTGGCGGGCCTCATTCCCCCCACCGCCGGGCGTATCCGCATGGCCGGCGGCGAGACCGGCGATGTCGGCTTCGTGTTCCAGGAGCCCACGCTGATGCCCTGGGGCACCACGCTGAAGAACGTGATGCTGCCGCTGCGCCTCGCCGGCGTGGCGCGCGCCGAGGCCGAGGCGCGTGCCGCGGCGGCGCTGGCCTCGGTCGGCCTCGCGGGGTTCGAGCGCGCCTACCCGCGGGCGCTGTCGGGCGGCATGAAGATGCGCGTCTCCATCGCCCGCGCGCTCGTCACCAAGCCCAAGCTGCTGCTGATGGACGAGCCCTTCGCCGCGCTGGACGAGATCACTCGCCACCGCCTCAACAACGATCTGCTGACGCTGTGGGAGGATGAGCGCTTCACCGCCATCTTCGTCACCCATTCGGTGTTCGAGAGCGTGTATCTCTCGCGCCGCATCATCGTGATGGCGGCGCGGCCGGGCCGCGTGGTGGAGGACCTGGCCGTGGATGCGCCCTATCCCCGCGGCGAGGAATTCCGTACCTCGGCCGACTACGCCGCCCACTGCCGGGACATCTCCCATGCCCTCACCCGCGCGATGACGCCATGACGGAAGTGAAGCTCGCCGCCGACGAGACCATCGTCGAGGAGAACCGCGAGGCCACCTGGCTTGGCCTCACGCTGGATGGCTGGCTCAAGATCCTCGCACCCAGCCTGATCGGCGTGCTGGCGCTGGTCGGCTGGGAATGGACGGTGCGCGCCAACGCCATCCCGCACTACATCCTGCCGGGGCCCGTGCTGGTGGCCGAGACCCTGGCGCGGGACTGGCAGTCGCTTTCGGTTTCGCTGCTGATCACGCTGCAGATCACCTTCGCCGCGCTGTTCATGGCGGCCATCCTCGGCCTCGCCATCGCGGTGCTGTTCGCGCAGTCGCGCGCGGTGGAGCTTTCGCTGTTCCCCTATGCGGTGATCCTGCAGGTCACGCCCATCGTCGCCATCGCGCCGCTGATCATCATCTGGGTGGATGATGTGCGCCTGGTGCTGCTGATCTGCGCGTGGATCGTGGCCTTCTTCCCCATCCTGTCGAACACCACGCTCGGCCTGAACAGCGCGGACCAGAACCTGACGGACCTGTTCCGGATGTATCGCGCCAATCGTTGGCAGGTGCTGATGCGGCTGCGCTTGCCCACGGCGATGCCCTATTTCCTGGCTGGGCTGCGCATCTCCGGCGGTCTTGCGTTGATCGGCGCGATCGTCGCGGAATTCGTGGCCGGCACCGGCGGGCGGGCCTCGGGCCTCGCCTACCGGATCCTCGAAGCCGGCTTCAACCTGCAGATCCCGCGCATGTTCGCCGCCCTGGTCCTCATCTCGCTCACCGGCATCGCGATCTTCGGCGCGATGACGCTGATCTCGCACCTTGCGCTGCGCCACTGGCACGAAAGCGCCATCTCCAAGGATCGTCGATGAAGGATGCGCTGATCGGCGCGGGCGCCGCCTATTGGCTGCGCAATGCGCGCGCGGCCGGGGTTCTGGTGCCCGGCTTCATCGGGCCAGCCGATGCCGATGGCCTGGTGCGCCTCGACATCCGGATCGAGCACGGCGCCATCACGGCGGTGGCGCCGGCAGGCAGCGCGCCCGATGGCGTGGATCTGCGGGGCGGGCAGGTGTGGCCCGGCTTCGTCGATGCGCATACCCATCTCGACAAAGGCCATATCTGGCCGCGCGCCCGTAACCCGAGCGGCGATTTCGCCGGCGCGATCGGCGCCGTGATGGCCGACCGCAGCGCCGCCTGGAGCGAGGCCGATGTCGAGGCGCGGGCGGATTTCGCGCTGCGCTGCGCCTATGCGCACGGCACCGTCGCCATCCGCACCCACCTCGACACCTACATGCCGCATGGCGCCGGCACCTGGCGCGTGTTCCGCCGGCTCCGCGAGCAATGGGCCGGGCGCATCGCGCTCCAGATGTCCTCGATCTGCCCCATGGACCGCTTCGTGGGCGCCGATGGCGCTGCGCTGGCCGACATGGTGGCGGAATCGGGCGGCGTGCTCGGCATGGTCACGCGCCACTCCGGCCACATCCACGAGGCACTTCCCGCCGGCTTCCAGGAGGAGTTGGACCACTTCTTCTCCCTCGCCGAAGCGCGTGGCCTCGATCTCGATCTGCATGTCGATGAGAGCGGCGAGAGCGGCGCGCGGGCGCTGCGCGAAATCGCGCTGACGGCGCTGAAGCGCGGCTTCAAGGGTCGCATCCAGTGCGGCCATTGCTGCTCGCTCTCGATCCAGCCCGAGGAATTTGCGCGCGAGACCATCGCCCGTGTGGCCGAGGCCGGGATCGACATCGTCGTCCTGCCGATGTGCAACATGTATCTGCAGGATCGCGTGGCCGGCCGCACGCCGCGCTGGCGCGGCGTCACGCTGGTGCATGAGATGCGCGCCGCCGGCATCCGCGTATCCGTTGCCTCCGACAACACGCGCGACCCCTTCTACGCCTATGGCGACCTCGACATGGTCGAGGTGTTCCGCGAGGCCACGCGCATCCTGCATTTCGACCACCCCTTCGAGGGGTGGCACCGCGCTGCGACGGCGGCGCCGGCCGAGGCGATGCAACTGCCCGATCGCGGCCTGATACGTTCCGGCGCGCCGGCCGACCTGGTGCTGTTCGGCGCCCGCTTCATGACCGAGTGGCTGTCCCGCCCGCAATCGGACCGCGTGGTGCTGCGCGCCGCTCGTGTCCTCGAAGCCACCGCGCCCGACCACCGCGAACTGGATGCCGTGGTCGGCATCAGCGGCTAGCTCCAGCGCGAAAAATGCCCGCGCACGCGCTGCACGAAGGCCTCGCATTCCGGGCGCGTCCGCTGGTCCATGCGCGTCAGCGTCACCCATTCCACGCCGCAGCCCTTGGCGCAGAGCCGGCGGATGCCGCGGCCGAACAGCTTGCGGTCGATCCGCCCGATGTACCACAGCAGCCAGTTGGGCGAGCCATAGGTGGTCACCACGCCGATGCGCCTGATGTTGGTCAGCATCGGCTCGATGGCGCCGGCGCCGATGCGGAACGCCACGCCGGGCGCCCAGATGCGGTCGAACCACCCCTTCAGCATCGCCGGCATGCCGTACCACCAGGTGGGGTGCACCAGCAGCAGCGCATCGGCGCGCGAGAGGCTCGCCACGTGGTCCTCGATGCCCCGCAAGTTGCGGCTGGTGTCGTGGTAGGCCTCGCGCTCCTCCGCCGTCAGCGCCGGTTGGAAGCCCTCGGCATAGAGATCCCGCACCTCCACGCTGTGGCCTGCGGCTTCCAGCCCGGCCTTCGCCGCGTCGCGCAGCGCGGCGCACAGGCTGTCCTCGCGGGGGTGGCAATAGATCAGCAGAACGCGCATGCGTCGGGCCTCGGTCCGGTTCGGCCGCGTTGTGCAATGGCCGCGGCGCCGGCCGCAAGACTTTGGCATGAGGAGACGCATCCATGATGCTCAGCCCCGTCATCGGCAAGCGCGCCGCCGCGTTGCGCGGCTTCCGCATCACGCCGAACGACAGCAACTACTTCGCCTGCCTCCTCGATCCCCTGGCCGATGGCGTGTCCTTCACCCTGGTGGTCGAGATCTTCGAACCCGGGGGCCGCACGCCCCCCAACACCCACAGCGTGGCCGAGGAATGCTTCTTCGTGCTGGCCGGCCGCGGCAAGGCCTATGCCGATGGCGTGGAGATGCCGGTAGGCCCCGGCGATTGCTTCGTGCTGCGCCCGGGCACCGAGCACATCGTGGTGAACGACACCGCCGAGAAGCTCTACTGCCTTACCTTCATGGCGCCGAACGAAGGCTTCGCCGAGCTCATTCGCAATGGCACGCCGGTGGAACTCGGCGCCGATGACATCGCGGTGCTCACCGGCGCGGGGCGCGGCTGATGCGCGTGCTGTACCTCTACGCCCATCCATTGCCGGAAAGCTTCCACGCCGCGGTTCGCGACGCCGCGCGCGAGGGCCTGGCGCAGGCCGGCCATCAGGTGGATCTCTGCGATCTCTATGCCGAGGGTTTCAACCCTGTGCTGAGCGAGGCCGAGCGCCGCGGCTACCACCTGGTGCCGGAGAACCGCGCGCCGGTGGAATCCTATGTGCGCCGGCTGGAGGAGGCGGAGGCGGTGGTGATGTCCTTCCCCACCTGGTGCTTCGGCCTGCCGGCCATCCTGAAAGGCTGGATGGACCGCGTGCTGCTGCCCGGCGTGTCCTTCACGCTGCAGGATGGCGTGGCCCGACCCAACCTGCTGCACATCCGCAAGGTGGCCGGCATCAGTACCTATGGCCGCCCGCGCTGGACGGCCATCGTCATGGGTGACCCGCCGCGCAAGGCGGTCACGCGCTATTTCCACATCATCACCGGGCGCCGGGCGGAAGTGAGCTACACCGCGCTGTACGACATGAACCGCGCCAGTAATGCGCGGCGCGCCGCCTTTCTCGACAAGGTCCGCCGGCGCATGGCGCAATTCTAGGCCGGCGGCCCCTTGCTGCCCCGGGCGCGAGGGGCGATGTTCCGGCCAATCGATTGCAGCCTGATCGAAGCAAGGGGAGAACGGACATGATCGCACGCAGGGTGGTGCTCGGCGCCGCGGCACTTCTGGCAACGCCCGGCCTGCTGCGCGCGCAGGGCGCGTGGCCGGCGCGGCCGGTGCGCATCGTGGTACCATTCGGTCTCGGCGGCTCGGCCGATGTGGCGGCACGCTTCATGGCGGATCCGCTGCAGCAGGCGCTCGGCCAACCCTTCGTGGTGGAGAACCGGCCCGGCGCCGGCGCCGTGATTGGCACCGAACTCGTGGCGAAGGCACCGGCCGATGGCTACACGCTGCTGCTGATGTCGAACACGCACACCGCCAACGAAACGCTGATTCCGAATCGCCCCTACCAGCTGATGCGGGACCTCGCGCCGGTGGCGGCGATCAACATCGCGCATCACGTGCTGGCGGTGCATCCCTCGCTCCCCGCGCAGAACCTGCCGGAATTGATCGCCCTGCTGCGCGCCAATCCGGGCCGGTTCGACTACGCTAGCTCTGGCCCCGGTACGCCCTATCACGTGGCGGGCGAGGTGTTCCTCGCCATGGCCGGTGCCACCGCGCAGCACGTGCCCTTCCGCGGCTCCAACGAGGCCCGCACGGCGCTGATCAGCGGCCAGGTGCCGATCATGTTCGACGCCATCCCGACGATGCGCGAGCAGATCGCCGGCGGCCGCGTGCGCGGCCTGGCCACCACCGGCCCAACGCGCAGCCCCCTGCTGCCCGAACTGCCCGCCGTGGCCGAATCGCTGCCCGGCTACGAAGCCTCCATCTGGCTCGGCCTGATGGCTCCCGCGGCTACGCCGCAGCCGGTGCGTGAGCGCCTGAACGCCGAGGTGAACCGCATCCTGGCGCTGCCCGGCACGCGCGACTCACAGGCCCGCGCAGGCGCACTGCCCATGCCGATGACGATCGAGGCCTTCGACGCCTTCATCCGCCAGGACATCACCCGCCAGGCGGAGTTCATCCGCATGGCGCGCATGACGCCCTCGTGAGCATCGGCTTCACGCTGAACGGCGCCCATGTGGTGCCGGACATAGAGGCCGAGGCGCCGCTGCTGGCTGCGCTGCGCGGCCCGCTCGGCCTGTCCGGCCCGCGCTTCGGCTGCGGCGCCGAGCAATGCGGCGCCTGTCTCGTGCTGGTGGAGGGTGCGCCGGCCTATGCCTGCACGCTGGCCACCGGCGCCGTGGCGGGCCGGCACGTCACTACTGTCGAGGGCCTCGGCACGCCGGACGCGCCGCACCCGGCGCAGCGCGCGCTGGTCGCCGAGCAGGCCGGGCAATGCGGCTTCTGCCTCACCGGCATTGTCGTGCGTGCCGCGGCGCTGCTGCGCGAGATGCCGCGGCCCAGCGCTGCGCAGGTGAAGCAGGCGCTGGACCCGCAGCTGTGCCGCTGTGGCAGTCACAACCGGATCGTGCGCGCCGTGCTGCGCGCCGCGGCGGAGATGGCGGCATGAACCTCGCCTTCCGCACCGCCGTCGAGGGGCCGGACGACAAGCCGAAACTGCCCGGCAGTCTGCATGTGAATCGCCGGCTGGACCGCTGGCTGACGCTGCATGCCGAGGGCTTCGCGACGATCCACCCCGGCAAGGTGGAACTCGGCCAGGGCATCCTCACCGCGCTGGCGCAGATCGCAGCGGAGGAGCTTGAAGTTTCGCTGCCGCGCATCCGCATCCAGCCCGCGCGCACGCCCGACAGCCCGGACGAGGCCGTGACCAGCGGCAGCCTCTCGGTGCAGGAGAGCGGCATGGCGCTGCGCCATGTCTGCGCTGAGGCGCGCGGCATCGTGCTGACGGTGCTGGCGCAGCGCAGCGGCGTGGCGCCCGAGGCGATCGTGCTGCGCGATGGTGAATTCATCGCACCCGATGGCCGCGTGCTGGGCAGCTACTGGTCGCTCGCCGAGGCCGGGCTGCTGGCGGCCGAGGCGACGCCCGGCGTGGCGGCGCGCCCGGCGGCGGCGCGGCGCATCGTCGGCACCGACGTGGCGCGCCTCGACCTGCCGGAGAAGGTGTTTGGCCAGCCGCGCTTCCTGCACGATCTGCGCCTGCCCGGCACGCTGCATGCACGCATGGTGCGCCCTGCCGCGCGCGGCGGCGTGCTGCGCGCGCTGCGCGAGGGCCCGCTGCCCGGCGATGCCACGCTGTTTCGCGATGGCAGCGTGCTGGCCGCCGTGGCGAGCGCGGAGCATCACGCCGAGGCCGCGGCGCAGCGCATCGCCGCGCGCGCCGAGTGGGCGGTGCAGGACACGCTGCCCGAGGATCATGCGCTGGAAGCCTGGCTGGCGGCCGCGCCGCACACGCTCTCCACCGTGGCCGAGCGGGTGGCCGATGCGCCGCCACCATCGCACCGCGTCGCGCGCCGCTTCTTCCGCCCCTTCCTCGCCCACGCCTCGATCGGCACCTGCTGCGCCGTGGCGCGCTGGCAGGGCGAGGTGCTGGAGTTGTGGACGCACAGCCAGGGCATCACCAACCTACGCGCCGACCTCGCGAAGGCGCTGCGCATGCCGCCCGATGCCATCCTGCTGCAGCATGTGGAAGGTGCCGGCTGCTACGGCCACAACGGCGCCGACGACGTGGCGCTGGATGCTGCGCTGGTGGCACGCGCGCATCCCGGCCGCCCGGTGCGCGTGCTGTGGAGCCGCACCGAGGAACTCGGCTGGGCGCCGGTCTCGCCCGCCATGCTGGTGGACATCGAGGCCGAGGCCGATGCGGCGGGCACGCTGACGCGCTGGTCGCAGACCGTCACCTCCAACGGCCATTCCGGCCGCCCGGGGCGCGGCGCGCTGCCGACGCTGCTGGCCGCCTCCATGCTGGCCGAGCCCTTCGCCGTGCCGCCTTCCATTAATCCGCCGCTGGCCGGCGGCGGCGGCGCGCAGCGCAACGCCGTGCCGCAATACCGCGTACCGGCGCTGCATGTCGCGATGGCGCAACCCAATGCCATGCCGATGCGCGTCAGCGCGCTGCGCGGCCTCGGCGCGCTGGTGAATGTTTGGGCCATCGAGAGCGTGATGGATGAGGTGGCGGCGCTGGCCGGCGAGGATCCACTGGCGCATCGCCAGCGGCACCTCGACGATGCGCGCGCGCGCGACGTGCTGGCCCGCGCCGCCGCCATGGCCGGCTGGGCAACGCGCGAAAGGCGCGAGGGCATCGGCCACGGCCTGGCTGTCGCGCGCTACAAGGGCACCGGCGCCTGGTGCGCCGTGGTGGCGCAGATCGAAGCGGCCGAGCGTATCCGCTGCGTTCGCCTGTGGCTGGCCGCCGATGTGGGCGAGGTGATCAACCCCGACGGCGCGCTCAACCAGTTGGAAGGCGGCGCCGTGCAGGCCACTTCCATGTGCCTGCTGGAGGCGGTGCGCCACGACGCACGGGGCATCACCTCCGACGCCTGGGACCGCTACCCGATCCTGCGCTTCTCGGAGGTGCCGGAGGTGGACGCAGCGCTGATCGCGCGGCCGGAAGCGCCGCCGCTCGGCGCTGGCGAGGCCAGCCTTGGCCCCACCATCGGCGCCATCGCCAACGCCATCGCCGATGCGCTCGGCCTGCGCATGGCGCGCTGGCCCTTCACGCCGGACAACATCGCACGCGCCATGGACGAAGCATGACCCGGCTGAGCCTCTCCTGCACCGCCTCCGACCGCACGCGCGCCATCCTGGATGGGCGCGTGCCGATCGCAGGCTTCGACATCACGGCGACGCCCGACGAGCCGGAGACGATGTTCCGCATCGCGATGCAGGAGGCCCGCTTCGACATCACCGAATTGTCGATGTGCAGCCACATCCTTTCCGTCGCGCGCGGCGATTCCCGCTACATCGGCGTGCCGGTGTTTCCCTCGCGCTCCTTCCGGCATTCGGCCATCTATGTGCGCACCGATCGCGGCATCACCGCGCCGGCGGACCTTGCCGGGCGCGTCATCGGCACGCCGGAATACCAGCAGACGGCTGCGCTATGGGTGCGCGGCATGCTGCGCGAACACTACGGCGTGGATACGCGCAGCATCGCCTGGCGGTCGGGCAGCGAGCGCACGCCCATCACGCTGCCGCCGGACATCGACATGCAGGTGATCGCGCCGGGCGAGACGCTGGAAGCGATGCTGGCGGATGGCCGCATCGATGCCTTCATCGGCCCGCGCCCGCCCGCCTGCTTCCTCGATGGCAGCGCCCCCGTGGCACGGCTGTTCCCGGATTTCCGCACGCATGAGCAGGCCTATTTCCGCGCCACCGGCTTCTTTCCCATCATGCACTGCATCGCCATCCGCCGCGATGTGGCGGCCGCACACCCTGCGCTGGCCGGCGCGCTGTTCCAGGCCTTCAGCACCGCGAAGGCGATGGCGCTGGCCGACCTCGCCATGGTGAACGTGCTGCGCGTGTCGCTGCCCTGGATCGCGGCCGAGGCGGCGGAGCAGACGCGCTTCATGGGCGGCGACCCCTGGCCCTACGGCTTCGCGCGCAACCGCGCGGAACTCGCCGCCATGTGCCGCTTCGCGCAGGCGGATGGATTGACCGCGCAGGAATTGGCGCCCGAGGATCTGTTCGACGGCGAGACGCACGGCGCCTGAAGGCGTCGGCGACAGGGAGGAGACCATCATGGCCCGCATCACCCGCCGCTTCGCGCTGGCCGCGGCCGGCGCATCGCTCGCCGTGCCGCATCTGGCACGCGCGCAGGCCGCCGCCATCCGCATCATCGTGCCCTTCGGCCCGGGTGGTTCCACCGATGCCGTCGCGCGCCTCGTCTCACCCGGGCTGCAGCAGCGCCTCGGCGCAAACGTGGTGGTGGAGAACCGCTCCGGCGCCGCGGGCTCGATCGGTGCCGATGCGGTGGCGAAGGCGCGGCCCGATGGCCTCACCTGGCTGCTCACCTTCGACAGCCACGCCACCATCCCGGCGCTGCTGCGCAACCCGCCCTTCGACGTGATCGCGGATCTCGACCCGGTGATGCTGATCGGCGGCTCGCCCTACGCCGTCGCCTGCAAGCCGGACAAGCCGTTCCGCACAATGGCGGATGCGCTGGCGGCGGCGCGCGCGCGGCCGGACAGCGTCTCCTACGGCTCCACCGGCAACGGCACCATCGGCCATCTCACCATGATCCTGCTGGGCGATCGCGCGCAGGGCCGCATGCAGCACGTGCCCTATCGCAGCGGCGGCCTCGCCGTGAACGATGCCGTGGCCGGCCATGTGGACATGATGATCGGCAGCGCCGCGCTGCTGCTGCCGCACATCACGGGTGGTTCGCTGCGCCCGCTGATGCAGTTCGGCCCGCAGCGCCTGGCCGGCCTGCCGGAGACGCCGACTGCGGCGGAAGCCGGCTTCACGGGGCTGGAGGCCGAGGCCTGGTGGGGCGTCTTCGCGCCGCACCGCACGCCGGCCGAGCTCGTGGCGCGCATGAACGCGGCGCTGCGCGACAGCCTGCAGGAGGAACGTGCGCGGCGCGTGATGACCGAGACGCAGCAGGCGCGGCTTGTGCTGTCCTCGCCCGAGGAACTGCGCCTGTTCTTCGCCGCGCAGGTGGCGCAGTGGGGCGCCGTGGTGCGCGCCAACAACATCCAGCCGGATTGAGCGCATGTCCTTCGAGAGAGTGCCCGCCGAGACGCGCGCGCGCTTCGCCCGCCTGCCCACCTCCAGCATCTCGGATGCGCTCGACAGGTTGGGCATCGCGGGGCAGGTGGATGGGCTGCGCCCGATGCTGGCGGGGGCCCGCATCTGCGGCCAGGCGGTGACGCTGCGCTACCTGCCCGTAGGCCCCGCCGGCGGCACGGTGGGCGATTTCCTGCACCTGGCCGAGGCCGGCGACGTGATCTGCATCGACAACCGCGCGCGCGTGGATTGCACGGTGTGGGGCAACATCCTGACGGAAGCCGCCAAGGCGCGCGGCATCGCCGGCACGGTGATCGAGGGCGTAAACCGCGACGTCGGCGAAAGCCGCGCCTATGGCTACCCTATCTGGTCGCGCGCCAGCCATTCGCGCACCGGCAAGGATCGCGTGGCGCTGGATGCGGTGAACGTGCCCATCGTGCTGGGCCATGTGCGCGTCGATCCGGGCGACCTGATCTGCGCGGATGACAGCTGCGTGGTCGTCGTGCCGCTGGCCCGCGCGCTGGATGTGCTGGGTATCGCCGAGGCGATCGAGGCGAAGGAGGACCTCATCCTGGCGGATATCCGCGCCGGCATCGACCTTGCCGAGGCGCGGCGCCGGCATGGCTATTTCACGCTGCAGACCCGCCCCGCCCCATGAGCGCGCGGCGCAGCAACGCCGCGTAGAGCGCCTCGCGCTGCGCCGCGCGCGGCGCGAAGTGGCGCGCCGAAGCCTCGGCCAGCGCCGCGCTGTCCACCAGGCCCGGCGGCGTGAAGCGCTCCGCCCAATCCTGCATGATCTGCGGCGTCGCCTCCGGGTGGAACTGCACGCCGATGGCGCCGGGCAGCGCGAAAGCCTGCACGGTGCCGGCATCCATCGCGAGCAACTCGGCCCCCGGCGGCAGCGTGATGGCATCGCCATGCCAGCGCGGCCAGGGGCCGGCGAACACCGCATCCTCCATGCGGTCGATGCCGAACCACCCGCGGAAGAACCGGCCATCTTCCATGCGCGCGGAATCCCCGCCCGCCGCAGCGGCGATCATCTGCGCGCCGAAGCAGATGCCGATGGTGGGGGCCTGCCGCGCCAGCCGCGCCGCCACCAGCCCGCGCTGCGCCGCCACCCAGGGGATATGCGTGTCATAGACGCCATGCGGCGAACCGAGCAGCACCACCAGATCGACATCCTCCATCACCGCCGCGTCCAGTGCCGCGCCCGTGACAACCGTGATGGCGAAGCCCTGCCGCGCCAGCCATGCGCCGAAGGCGCCTTCCGGCGCGCTCTCGGAATTGCGGACGATCAGCACCTTCATGCGCGCACCTCGCTGTAGCGCTGCCAGCCGCGGGCGCGCAGCTCGCATGCCGGCCGGGTGGCGTTGTCCTGGCCGCCGGAGAACAGCACCAGTGCGGCGTCGGGGTTCATGCCGGCAGTCGCTCCGCGGCCCAGCGCGCGCATTCCGCCACCACCGGGTCGGCATCCTCGCACAGCGCCTGCGCCGCGGGGCGCAGCGCCGCGCTGCCGGAGTTGCCGATGGCAACCAGCACGTTGCGAACGAAGCGATCGCGCCCGATGCGCTTGATGGGCGAGCCCGCGAACAGCGCGCGAAACGCGGCATCATCCAGCGCGGCGAAATCCGCCAGCCGCATGTCGGTGAGTGCGGCGCGCGGCGCAAAGGCCGGTTCGCTGTGCACGCGAGCGAATTTGTTCCAGGGGCAGACCGCCAGGCAATCGTCGCAGCCATAGATGCGGTTGCCCATCTTGGCCCGGAATTCGTGGGGTATCGGGCCGTGATGCTCGATGGTGAGGTAGGAAATGCAGCGCCGCGCATCCAGCTGGTAGGGCGCGGGAAAGGCATCGGTGGGGCAGATGCGCAGGCAGGCGTCGCAACGGCCGCAATGGTCGTGCTCCGGCGCATCCGGCGCGAGGTCGAGCGTGGTGAAGACCTCGCCCAGGAACAGCCAGCTGCCATGCCCGCGCGAGACCAGGTTGGTGTGCTTGCCCTGCCAGCCGAGCCCGGCCTGCTGTGCGAGGGGCTTCTCCATGACCGGCGCGGTATCGACGAACACTTTCAGCTCACTGCCCTTGAAGCGCCGCACCATCCATTGGCCGAGGGCCTTGAGGCGCTTCTTCACCACATCATGGTAGTCGCGCCCCTGCGCATAGGCGCTGATGGTCGCGTCCTCGCGCCGTTCAAGCTGCGCCATCGGGTCATACGCCGGCGCGTAGTTGAGGCCGAGCGAGATCACGCTCACCGCCTCGGGCCACAGCGCCTTCGGATGCGCCCGTTGATCGGCGCGCGCTTCCAGCCAGCCCATGCCGCCATGCATCCCGGCGGCGAGGAAGCGGCCCAGCCGCGCGCGCGCTTCGTCGGCGAGGTGCGCGCGGCAGAACCCCACCGCGTCGAAGCCGAGGCGCAGGGCCTCGGCGCGGATCGCGGCACTCGCTTCAGCCGCGGCCACGATAGGGCGCCACATCCTGCGCCGGAATCCACACGCCCTCTGGCGGTGCGCCCGTGGCGTAGAAGACGTCGATGGGGATGCCGCCGCGCGGATACCAGTAGCCACCGATGCGCAGCCATTCCGGCGCCAGCAGCGCCACCAGCCGCTTCGCGATGCCGATGGTGCAGGCCTCGTGGAAGGCGCCGTGGTTGCGGAAGCTGGTGAGGTACAGCTTGAGGCTCTTGCTCTCCACCAGCCACTCGCCCGGCACGTAGTCGATCACCAGGTGCGCGAAATCCGGCTGGCCCGTCAGCGGGCAGAGCGAGGTGAATTCGGGCGCGGCGAAACGCACGCAGTAGCGCATGCCGGGATGCGGGTTCGGCACGCGCTCCAGCAGCGCTTCCTCCGGCGAGGCCGGCTGGCGCGCATTCTGCCCGAGCAGCGTCAGGCCGGTGGTGTCGGTGGTGATGCTCATGCGGCCTCCGCCGTGCTTGCGCCCTCGGCCCAGCCGGCCTCGATTGCCGCGGCCTCCTCGTCCAGCCGCCCGTTCAGGATCGCCTGCCGCAGCCGCGCCATCAGCGTCTGGTAGTAGTGGATGTTGTGCCAGGTCAGCAGCATAGGGCCCAGCATCTCCTCCGCCTTGATCAGGTGGTGGATATAGGCGCGCGAATGGTTGCGGCAGCAGGGGCAGGCGCAATCCGGGTCGACCGGCCGCGGATCCTCGGCGTGGCGCGCGTTGCGCATGTTGAGGATGCCGCGGCTGGTATAGGCGCGGCCGGTGCGGCCGCTGCGCGTGGGGATCACGCAGTCGAACATGTCCACGCCGCGCTTCACCGCCTCGATCAGATCGTGCGGCGTGCCCACGCCCATCAGGTAGCGCGGGCGGTCGCGCGGCAGCAGCGGCACGGTGACGTCCAGCACCCGCAGCATCTCGGCCTGTCCCTCGCCCACCGCGAGGCCGCCGATGGCATAGCCCTCGAAGCCGATGGCGGCGAGCGCGGCGACGCTTTCGGCGCGCAGGTCGTCATAGGTGCTGCCCTGCACGATGCCGAACAGGCCGTGGCCCTCGCGTGCCACGAATGCGGCCCTCGAACGCGCGGCCCAGCGCATCGAGAGCCGCATGCTGTCGGCGGCCTGCTGGTGCGTGGCGGGGAAGGGCGTGCATTCGTCGAAGCACATCGTCACATCGGCGCCGAGCAGGTGCTGGATCTCCACGCTGCGCTCGGGCGTGATGCGGTGCTTCGTGCCGTCGATGTGGGACTGGAAGGTCACGCCATCGGCGTCCAGCTTCCGGAGGCCGGCGAGCGACATCACCTGGAAGCCGCCGGAATCCGTCAGGATCGGCCCGCGCCAATCCATCATCCGGTGCAGGCCACCGAGCCGCGCCACGCGCTCGGCCCCCGGGCGCAGCATCAGGTGATAGGTGTTGCCCAGCACCATGCGCGCGCCCGTCTCGCGCACCGCATCGGCTGTCATCGCCTTCACCGTGCCGGCGGTGCCCACCGGCATGAACACCGGCGTCGCCACCTCGCCATGCGCGGTCAGCAGCGTGCCCGCGCGTGCCGCGCCATCGCTGGCGGCATGGGTCCAGCGCAGCGTCATGCGGGCAGGTCCTGATCGGCGCGGAACAGCAGGCTGCCATCGCCGTAGGAGAAGAAGCGGTATTCACGCGCCACCGCATGGGCATAGGCGGCGCGCATGCGGCGCGTGCCGGCGAAGGCCGAGACCAGCATCAGCAGCGTCGATTTCGGCAGGTGGAAATTCGTCAGCAGCGCATCGACGCAGCGGAAGCGATGACCGGGCAGCACATACAGGTCGGTCAGGCCGCGGAAGGGGGCGACGCTGCCATCGGGCTGGGCTGCCGTCTCGGTTGTGCGCAGCGCCGTTGTGCCGACCGCGACGATACGACCGCCCGCCGCCCGCGCCGCATTGATCAGCGCTGCACTCTCGGCCGGCATCTCGCACCATTCCTGGTGCAGGCGATGCCGGCGCGGGTCGTCCTCGCGCACCGGCAGGAAGGTGCCCGCCCCCACATGCAGCGTCACTGGCGCGCGCCGCACGCCGCGCGCATCGAGGGCGGCCAGCAGCCGGTCCGTGAAATGCAGGCTGGCCGTCGGCGCGGCGACGGCGCCGGGAACGCGGGAAAAAATGGTCTGGTAGTCGGCCACATCCTCGGCGCCCGGCTTGCTCTCGCGATGGATGTAGGGCGGCAGCGGCACCTCGCCGGCCGTCTCCAGCGCCGCCGCCAGCGCCGCCTGGTCGGGCCCGAAATCCAGCAGCACGGCGCCGCCCTCGGGCGCGGCCACCACGCGCGCCGCGCAGCCCGGCGCACCCTCGATCGTCACCGTATCGCCGGGCCGCAGCCGCCGCGCATTGCGCACCAGCGCCTGCCAAAGCCCGCCACCCTCGGCGCGGTTGAGCATGATTTCCACGCGCGCCGCGCCGCGCCGGCCCTGCAGCCGCGCCGGGATCACCCTCGTGTCGTTCACCACCAGCACGTCCCCTGGCTGCAGCAGCGCCGGCAGATCGAGCACCCCGTGATCCGCGAGGCCCTCCGGCCGCACGACCAGCAGCCGCGCCGCATCGCGCGGCCGCGCCGGGCTCTGCGCGATCAGGCGTTCGGGCAGCGCGTAGTCGAACTCCTCCGTGCGGAGGGGCGGGGGGGAGGGGGCCTCGGGCATGGCCGCGGCATGTGGCCCGCGCCCGCCGGCTTGTCCAGCGCCGGCCTTGCGCCGGGCCGCCGATCAGGCGCCGCCGACGCTACGCCCGCACCAAGCCGCGCAGCGGCGCGGCGTCGCCGCTGTCGGGGAAGGCCTGCGCCACGGCGCGGTCGGGCAGCTTCAGATGGTCGCGCAGCAGCCCCTTGGCGACGGTGCGGAGGTCTCGCGTCGGGCGCAGGTCGCGGTTCTCCAGCAGCGCGTCACGGCCCAGGCCGGGCCAATCGGCCAGAACGCGCCCGCCCGCCACCGCGCCGCCGGCCAGGAAGGCGACGCCGCCGGTGCCGTGATCGGTGCCGAGATTGCCGTTGGCGCGCGCGGTGCGGCCGAATTCCGTCACCACCAGCACGGCGGTGCGGGCCCAGTGCTCGCCCAGCGCCGCCTGCAGGGCGCCGATTCCGGCATCGAGGGCACGCAGCGGGCCGAGGATGCGGTTGGCCTGCTGCGCATGCGTGTCCCAGCCGCCGATCTCGAGCGCGGCCACGCGCGGGCCGTTGCGTTCGGCGAGCAGGCGCCCGGCGGCCGCGGCGAGGCGCGGGAAGCTCGCACGGTCCGGGTCATTGGCCGGCGGCGGCGCGCCCAGGGTCTGTGCCGCGAAGCCACGCGCGCGCATGCCCTCGGCGAAGGGCGCGGCCAGCATCGGGTCGCGCGCCTGCAGTGCCTCCAGCCGATACATCAGGTCGGCCGAGGGCCGGTCCAGCCCCGGCGGGGCATAGGCGCCCACCGGCACGGCGCCGCGCAGCAGCAGCGGCACGCCAGTGCCCACGGCAAGGCCGGCGCGCGCATCGGGCGGGTTCGGCATGGCCTGTAGCGCGCGGTTCAGCCAGCCGCTGGTCAGCCGGTCGGCGGCGCCGCTTTCCAGCATGTCCTGCGCCTCGAAATGGCTGCGGCTGCGGTAGTTGCCGGCCACCGCATGCAGCACCAGCGCCTGGTTGGCACGGTACAGGCCGTGCAGCGTGGCCAGCGCCGGATGCAGTCCATAGGTGCCGCCGAGGTCGAGGGGCCCGCCCTCGCGCCCCGGCTCGCCCATCGGCAGGCTGGCGCGCAGCTCCGCCAGCCCGGCATCGCCATAGGGCGGCACGGCATGCAGCCCATCCAGCGCGCCGCGCAGCAGGATCACCACCAGCCGCCGGTCGCCCGGCACCTGCGCGAAGGCGGCGCGGGTGCCGCCCAGCGCCAGGGTCGCGGTGAGGCCCAGCAGGAAGCCGCGGCGCGTCGGCGCGAAGGAGGCGTGCGGGCGGGTTGGGGTCGTGGCCGTGTCGCTCATCGGTACATGAACTCCGGGCTGCCGAGCAGCAGCGTCAGCGCATCGCGCACCGAGCCCGCGCCGCGCATCGCGGCCACCGTCTCGGCCCGCGCGAAGGGGCCCAGCGCGGCTTCCGTTACGGCGCCGGGGTCGGCCTGGTTGAAGCGGCCGGTAGCGGTATAGGCCCAGTCCACGCGGCGCATCATCGCCTCCGGCGTCGCCCAATCCGCCGCCATATCGGGCCAGCCGATGGGCTGCGGCGCCGTCCACAGCGGTTGGCTGAGGCCGAACAGCGCGCCCACCAGCGCATCGGCGCGCTCCGGCGGCAGGCCCAGCGCGCGATAGCCGGCGATGACGTAGTCGATCGGGCTGCGGAACTTGCCGAGCGGCTTCTCCCAGGTCTGCGGCAGGCGGATCAGCGCGCGGGAGACCGCGCCGAGGTCGCCGCCGCTGTCCTGCAGCACGCGTTCCAGGGCGCGCGTGGCCTCCGGTGGCGGCTGGTCGGCCACGAAATGTCGCGCCAGCTTCACCGCCAGGTGCCGGTAGGTGGCCGGGTGGGTGCCGAGCATGCGCAGCGCCGCCTCAGCCGCTGCCTGCCCCTCGCCGAAGCGGCGGCCCAGCACCTGCTTGTCGCCCGGTTCATGGGTCTGGGGGCGGAAGACGAAGGCGAAGGGCTCCTGGTCCGTCACCACGGTGAAGCCGGTGAGGATCTTCGCCAGCTCCTGCACGTCGCCCTGGGTGTAGCCGCCGGCCGGCGACAGGCTGTGCAACTCCAGCACCTCGCGCGCCAGGTTCTCGTTCAGGCCGCGGTTGCGGCGTTGGCCGAATGGGCTGTTCGGGCCGACCGAGCCGATATTGTCGAGGTAGATCAGCATCGCCGGGTGCAGCGCCGCCGCCACCATCATGTCGGCGAAGCGGCCGGTGAGGTGCGGGCGGATGGCATCGCGCTCGAAGGTGCCGGGCAGCGGCGCAGTGGTGCCGGAGCGGCGGCTGACGGTGAAGTGATTCATCCAGAAATCGACCAGCCGCTCGCGGAAGGGCTCGGCGGTGGTGAGGCGCCGCGCCGCCCAGGCGATGCTCTCGGCGCGGATCAGCTGCGCCATTGGCCCGCGCTGCGCGGGGGCGGCGGGCGTAGCAGCGGGCGCGCCCGGCGCGGCCTGCATCAGCGCCGCGTCCCGCATCGCGTTCTGGGTGGCGCGAGCGCGCAGCGCCTCGGCCACGCTCGGCCCCTCCGGCGGCGGGCCGGGGGTGGCGAGCTGGGCCCCGAGCCAAGCCTCGGGGTTGGCCGGCGGCGCCTCGCCCAGGCGCAGCCCGTGGCCGAAGCGAATGAGTGCGATGCGGCTTCGAACGCTCATGGCCAGCGTGCCTACCACAGCCAGGCCCGCCGGTGGGCCAGGAATCCGTGACGAAGGGTGACGCGCGGCCGCGCCTGCCCTATGCGGGGGGCACAAGTGCGGAGGGCCCGATGGCGCGGATTCTGGTGCTGTACTACTCCACCTACGGCAACCTCGAGCGCATGGCCGAGGCGATGGCCGAGGGCGCGGCCTCCGAGGGCGCCGAGGTGGCCGTGAAGCGTGTGCCCGAGCTGATGAGCGAGGCGCAGCTGCGCGCCATGGGCGTGAAGCCCGATACCGCCCCGGTGGCCGACCCCGCGGAGCTGGCCGACTACGACGCCGTGGTGGTGGGCACCCCCACGCGCTACGGCCGCATGGCTACGCAAATGGCGCATTTCTGGGACCAGACCGGCGGGCTGTGGAGCCGCGGCGCGCTGGTGGGCAAGGTCGGCGGCGCCTTCACCTCGGCCGCCACCAAGCATGGCGGGCTGGAAGTCACGCTGCTGGCGCTGCACACGCTGCTGCTGCACCACGGCATGGTGGTGGTGGGCCTGCCCTACCCCAAGCCCGGCGAGGTGCGGCCCGAGGAGATCGCCGGAAACAGCCCCTGCGGCGCCACCACGGTGGCCGGCGCCCGCTACCAGGGCGCCCATGTGGCGCGGATCGCGGCCCGGCTGGCCGGCTGAGTCCGCCCCCCGGCGCCCCATCGCGGGCGGCCCCGCCGCGCCCGACTTGCAAATTCGGGCCGGAGAGGGCACATGCCCGCCGCACTTGACGTGATTCGGAACACTCGGCGGGCGGCACGGGCAATTGGCCCGCTGTCGGGCCCGCTTTCGCCTTTGGAGGCCCACCGTGGCGCGCACACCGCTCGACAAGATCCGCAACATCGGCATCACCGCGCATATCGATGCGGGGAAGACGACGACGACCGAGCGGATCCTCTACTACACCGGCAAGTCGCACCGCATCGGCGAGGTGCATGACGGCAACACCACGACCGACTACATGGAGCAGGAGCGCGAGCGAGGGATCACCATCACCTCCGCCGCCGTGACCGCCGTGTGGAAGGACCACCGGATCAACATCATCGACACGCCCGGCCACATCGATTTCAACATCGAGGTGAACCGCAGTCTGCGCGTGCTGGACGGCGCCATCTTCATCATCGAGGGCGTGGCCGGCGTACAGCCGCAGTCCGAGACCAACTGGCGCTTGGCCGACCGCTACAACGTGCCGCGCATCATCTTCATCAACAAGCTCGACCGGACGGGTGCGGATTTCTACCGCGCCGCCGCGACGCTGACCGAGAAGCTCGGCATCAACTGGGTGACGCTGCAGCTGCCCATTGGCATCGAGGACACCTTCAAGGGTGTGGTCGACCTGGTCGAGATGAAGGCCATCATCTGGAAGGGCGATGAGCTCGGCGCGCTGTATGAGGACGCGCCGATCCCCGAGGACATGGCCGAGCAGGTCGCGGAATATCGCCAGAAGATGCTCGACATCTGCGTCGGCATCGACGAAGCGGCGATGGAGGAATTCTACGACAAGGGCGACGTCTCGATCGAGACGCTGAAGCGCTGCATCAAGAAGGGCACCATCAGCGGCGAGTTCCGCCCGGTGCTCTGCGGCACCGCCTTCAAGAACAAGGGCGTGCAGCCGCTGCTGGACGCGGTGCTGGACTACCTGCCCAGCCCGATCGACATCCCCGGCATCAAGGTGGCGCCGGCGGAAGGCGAGGATGAGACCGCCGACCGCCAGGTGATCCCGGCCGACCCCGATGCGCCCTTCGCCGGCCTCGCCTTCAAGATCATCAACGACAAATACGGCAACCTGACCTTCGTGCGCGTCTATCGCGGCACGCTGAAGCAGGGCGACATGGTGATGAACACCACCAAGGAATCGCGCGAGCGCATCGGCCGCATGTTCCAGATGCACGCCGACAAGCGCGAGGAGATCAAGGAGGTGTCCGCCGGCGACATCGCCGCCTTCGTGGGCCTGAAGGACACCGGCACGGGCGACACGCTCGCCAGCAACGACGACCCTGTCATCCTGGAGCGCATGGCCTTCCCGGTGCCGGTCATCGACATCTCGGTGGAGCCGAAGACCAAGGAGGGCGTCGAGAAGATGACGCTCGGCCTGCAGAAGCTGGCCGGCGAGGACCCCTCGCTGCGCCTGCGCACCGACCAGGAGAGCGGCCAGACCATCCTCTCCGGCATGGGCGAGCTGCATCTGGAGATCATCGTCGATCGCCTGAAGCGCGAGTACGGCGTGGATGCCAACATCGGCGCGCCACAGGTGGCCTATCGCGAGACCATCACCAAGGCCCACACCGAGGTCTACACCCACAAGAAGCAGTCGGGTGGCTCGGGCCAGTACGCCGAGGTGAAGGTGGTGTTCGAGCCGAAGGAGCGGAACACCGGCATCGAATTCGTCAACGGCACCACCGGCGGCTCGGTGCCGCGCGAATACATCCCGGCCGTCGAGAAGGGCATCAAGGTGCAGGCCGATACCGGCGTGCTCGCCGGCTTCCCCACGGTGGACTTCAAGTACAGCCTGGTGGACGGCAAGTACCACGACGTCGACTCCAGCGCGCTGGCCTTTGAGATCGCCGCCAAGGCCTGCTTCCGTGAAGGCATGAAGAAGGCCGGCCCGGTCATCCTCGAGCCGATCATGGACGTGGAAGTCACCACGCCCTCCGACCATGTCGGCGACGTGGTGGGTGACCTCAACCGCCGCCGCGGCGTGATCCAGAGCCAGGACATGGCGGGCACGTCGGTTATCGTGCGCGCCCACGTGCCGCTGAAGGAGATGTTCGGCTACATCTCGAACCTCCGCGGCATGACCAAGGGCCGCGCGAGCTTCTCGATGCAGTTCCACCACTACGATCCCGTGCCGCGCAACGTGGCCGACGAGATCATGAAGAAGTCCGCCTGAGCCTCCCGCGCCTGGGCGAGACGGACGGCGCGGGGCGAGAGCCCCGCGCCGTTTCGCATTCCAGGCCCTATCATCCAAGCATGGCTAGCCAGCCTGTCTGCTGCGGCGCAACATAGTCCCATGGCCACAACCCGCTCTCCGCGCGCCCGCGTCCCACGCCCCCGGGCCGCCGCTCCCGCCGCCGCCCAACCCGCCGCCGATGGCATGCGCGAGCCGCTGCTCGTCGATCTCGGCCTGCAGGGCGGCGGCTCGCACGGCGCCTTCACCTGGGGCGTGCTCGACCGGCTGCTCGAGGAAAAGTGGCTGGTGATCGAGGCCATCTCCGGCACCTCGGCCGGCGCCATGAACGCCGCCGTGCTGGTGGATGGCTATCTCGAAGGCGGCGCCGAGGGGTCCCGCGCGGCGCTGGAGCGCTTCTGGCGCAGCGTCTCGAAGGCCGCGGCGATGAGCCCGCTGCGCCGCGGCCCGCTCGACGTGCTGTTGGACCGCTGGTCGCTCGACAACTCCCCCGCCTATGTGGCGATGGATGTCATGACGCGGCTGTTCTCGCCCTATGACATGCCCTTCGCCAGCACCAACCCGCTGGCCGATATCCTAGCGGAGAACGTCGATTTCGCGCGCCTCTCGCAGGCGCCGATCAAGCTGTTCATCACCGCCACCAATGTGCGCACCGGGCGCGGGCGCGTGTTCCGCAACGCGGAGATCTCGCCCGACGTGCTGATGGCCTCGGCCTGCCTGCCGCAGATGTTCCAGGCGGTGGAGATCGAGGGCGACCCCTACTGGGATGGCGGCTTCGCCGGCAACCCGACGATGACGCCGCTGATCCAGGAATGCGTCTCGGACGACACCATCCTGATCGGCATCAACCCGGTGGAGCGGCCCGGCACGCCGCGCAGCGCGCGCGACATCCTGAACCGGCTGAACGAGGTCTCCTTCAACGCGGTGCTGCTGAAGGAACTGCAGATGATCGCGCTGCTGCGCAAGGGCGCCGCCGGCGTCGCCGGCTTCGGCGTCGCGAGTGTCGAGGCCGCGCACTGGGCCAGCATGCGCATCCACCTGGTGCGCAGCGCCATGCTGACCGACCTTGGCGCCTCCTCCAAGCTCAACGCCGAATGGCCCTTCCTGACCATGCTGCGCGATGAGGGGCGGCGCGCCGCCGAGGCCTTCCTCGCCACCCATGGCGATGCGTTGGGCAAGCGGTCCACTCTCGACATCGACCAGCTGCTGGCGGGCTGACGCGCCATGGGGCTGCTCGGCATCCTGCTCGGCCTCGCGACGCTGGTCTGGCTGGCCTATCGCGGCTGGTCGGTGCTGGTGCTCGCACCCATCGCCGCGCTGATCGCCGCCGCCTTCGCCGGCGAGCCGCTGCTGGCGCATTGGACGCAGACCTTCATGGGCAGCGCGGCGCGCTTCGTGGCGCAGTTCTTCCCGTTGTTCCTGCTCGGCGCGCTGTTCGGCAAGCTGATGGAGGATACCGGCGCGGTCGGCAGCATCGCCGCCTTCATGACCGAGAAGCTGGGCGCCGAGCGCGCCGTGCTGGCCGTGGTGCTGGCCGGCGCGCTGGTCACCTACGGCGGCGTCAGCCTGTTCGTCGCCTATTTCGTGCTGGCGCCGATGGCGATGGCGCTGTTCCGCGAGGCCGACATCCCGCGCCGCCTCATGCCGGGGGCGATCCTGCTCGGCTCCTCCACCTTCACCATGTCGGCGCTGCCGGGCACGCCGGCCATTCCGAACGCCATCCCGATGCCCTTCTTCGGCACCACGCCCTTCGCCGCGCCGGGCCTCGGCATCGTGGCGGCCGCGGTGATGCTGGCCGTCGGCCTGTGGTGGCTGCGCCGCGCCGAGGCCGCCGCGCGCGCCACCGGCGAGGGCTTCGGCGACGACCTTTCGCCGCGCGCCGACGCCGCGGCCGATGACCCGATCGTGCGCGAACGCGCCGTCGCCTCGCGCGATTTCGACCCGGCGGAACTCCATCGCAGCCAGTCCGCGGATCGCGGCCCGCCGGTGGCGCTGGCGCTGCTGCCGCTGGTGGTGGTGATCGGCGTCAACCTGGCGATGTCGCTGTTCGTGCTGCCGCGCATCGATGCCGGCTTCCTGGCCGAGCCGCGCTGGGGCGGCGTCACGCTGGCCGCGGTGGGCGGCGTGTGGTCCGTGGCGGCGGCCCTGGCGGCGGCCATTGTGGTGCTGCTGGCCACCAGCGGGCACCGCCTGCCCTCGCTGCGCGCCAGCGTCGATGCCGGCGCCAATGCATCCGTGCTGCCCATCATGGGCGTGGCCAGCCTGGTGGGCTTCGGCGCCGTGGTGGCCGCGCTGCCGGCCTTCGAGGCGGTGCGGGACTGGGTGCTTGGCATCGGCGGCGGGCCGCTGGTGTCGCTGGCGGTGGCCACCAACCTGCTGGCCGCACTCACCGGCTCGGCCTCCGGCGGCCTGACCATCGCGCTGGAGGCGCTGGCGCCCACCTACATGGCGATCGCCGCCGAACGCGGCATCGACCCCGCGCTGCTGCACCGCATCGCGGTGATCGGGGCCGGCACGCTGGACCTGCTGCCGCACAACGGCGCGGTCATCACGCTGCTGGCCGTGTGCGGCTGCACGCACCGCGACAGCTACCGCGACATCGTGATGGTCGGCATCCTGGGCTCGGTGCTGGCGCTGGCGGTGGTGATCCTGCTGGGCTCGCTTGTCGGGTCCTTCTAACGCTTCATGAAGTGCGTGCAGAGCACGTCCAGCACCAGCACGCCGTCGCGACTGCGCGTCAGCAGGTAGCGCAGCTTCGCCACGCCCATCTCCGGCCGGCTGCGCGAGGGCGTCACCGATTCCACCACGATGCGCAGCATCACCTGTTCCTCCGGCGCCAGCGGCGCCGGCCAGCGCACCTCCATCGCGTTGCCGCCGAGGTTGATGGCCGACAGCAGCCCGCTGTTCACCAGGTGCCCGAAGGTGGCCGAGAGCGTGTGCAGCCCGCTGGCCACCAGCCCGCCGAAGATGCTGGCGCGCCCGGCCTCCTCATCCAGGTGGAAGGGCTGCGGATCGAAGCGCGCGGCGAAGCCCACCACCTCCTCCCGCGGCAGCGCGAAGCCGCCGAGGTCGAATTCCATGCCGGGCGACAGCGCATCGAGCGAGGGGAGCGGTTCCATGCGCGCAAGCTTGCCGTGGGCCGCGCGCTGTCGCTAGCCTCGCGCCACGAACAAGGGGGAGGCAACGATGCGGCGGCGAGGTGTGATGGCGGCGGCGGCAACCCTGCTGGCGGCGCCGGCGTTGGGACAGGGCGCTTGGCCCAACCGGCCGGTGCGGCTGCTGGTGCCCTTCATCCCGGGCAGCGCGCCGGATGTGATCGCGCGGCAACTGGCCGAACGCCTCGCCATCGCGCTCGGCCAGCCGGTGCCGATCGAGAATCGCGGCGGTGCGGGCGGCAACATCGGCTTCGAGGCCGGGGCCCGTAGCGCGCCCGATGGCTACACGCTGATGCTCGCCACAAATTCGGTGGTCTCCAACCAGGCGCTGACGCGCCGCCCGCTGGGCTTCGATCCGTTGCGGGATTTCGCGCCTGTCACCGTGGCCTTCGCCATGCCGCATGTGCTGATCGTGCCGCCCGGCGGGCCCGCCAGCGCCGCCGCGCTGATTGAGGGCCTGCGCGCCAGGCCCGACCAGAACTACGCCAGCGGCGGCAATGGCTCCGGCGCGCATCTGGCGGCCGAGATGTTCAAGGCGCAGGCCGGCGTGCAGGCCACGCATGTGCCCTTCCGCGGCGCGCCCGACATCGTGAACAACGTCATGGCCGGCACGGTGCAGTTCGGCTTCCCCACCTTGTCCACCGCGGTGGAGCTGGTGAAGGCGGGGCGGCTGAAGGCGCTGGCCGTCACCTCCACCACGCGCAACCCCGCGCTGCCCGACGTGCCCGCGCTCGCCGAGGTGGTGCCTGGCTTCGACCTCGTCTCCTGGTTCGCCATTCTCGCCCCCGCCGGCACGCCGCCCGCGGTGATCCGCCGCGTCGACGCCGCGCTGCAGGAGGCGCTGGCCGATCCCGCCTTCCGCGCGCGCACCACGGCCGATGGCAGCACCATCGTCGCCATGGGGCCGGAGGCCTTCGCCGGCTTCCTGCGCAGCGAGCAGGCGAAGTGGGCCGAGGCCGTGCGCCTCAGCGGCGCCCAGGTGGATTGAGCCGCTCGGTCAGGGCGACCAGAGCTTCGAATCCTGCCAGGGCAGCGGCACGCGGAGCCGGCCCGTCAACGCGCCGGGGCTCAGCGCAAGGCCCTGCCAGGCCTCCTCCCAGGCTGCCGGCACGGGCAGGGCGGGCAGGATGCCGCGCTCCGGCCGGAAGCCGAAGCGCCCGTAGTAGGCCGGGTCACCGAGCACCAGCACATGCCGCACACCGGCGTCACGCAGCCGCGTGAGGCCCTCAGCGATCAGTCCGGCGCCGATGCCCTGACGCTGCCGCGCCGGTGCGACGGCGAGCGGCCCCAGCAATGCCACTTGCCCCTCCTGCGTCCCAACAGCGCAGCGGGTGAAGGCGATGTGGCCCGCCAGCCATTCTGGCGCCGGCGTGACAAGCGACAGCACGCTGTCCTGCAGGGCGAGCAGGGCCCGGACCAGCGGGCGCAGATCCTCCTCGGCGAAGGCGGCGGCGTAGAGCGCCTCGATGGCCAGTAGATCCTCCGGCAGCGCCGCACGGATCGGTGCTGTCACGCCTGCGCCGAGCGCCGCACGCCACGCACCAGCATCACCAGCCAGATCAGCAGCGTCGCCACGCCGAGCGTGCCGGCGATCGGGCGCATGAAGAACTCGATCCAGTGCCCATCCGCCTTGATCATGGATTGCACGAAGGTCTGCTCCAGCATCTCGCCGAGCACGAGGCCCAGGATCAGCGGCGCCACGGGGATGCCGTGCTCCTCCAGGAACCAGCCGAACACGCCCATCGCCAGCATCAGCGCCACGCCATACAGGCTGTTGGTCATCGCGAAGCTGCCGACCACGCAGAACAGCAGGATCACCGGCAGCAGGATGTTGCGCGGCGTGCGCAGCATTTGCCGTGCGCCCTTGATCGCTGCCCAGCCGAGCGGCAGCATGATGGCGTTGGCCAGCAGGAAGATGAGGAACACCGCGTAGATCAGCTGCGGGTTCTCGGTGAACACGGTCGGGCCCGGGTTCATGCCCTTCATGTAGAGCACGCCGATGACGATGGCGGTGATGCTGTCGCCCGGGATGCCGAAGACCAGCGCCGGAATCCACGCGCCCGCCAGCGCGGAGTTGTTGGCCGAGGTGCTGTCCACGATGCCCTCGACATGGCCGGTGCCGAACTTCTCCGGCTGCTTCGAGAAGCGCTTTGAGACCGCGTAGCTGATCCAGGCGGCGATGTCCGCGCCCGCCCCCGGCAGCGCGCCGATGGCCGTGCCGATGACGCTGCCGCGGATGAAGTTGAACCAGTAGCGGCGGAACACCCCGCCCACGCCGCGGAAGATGGCGCCCACCTGCTGCACCACCACTTCGCCGGCATCGCGCACGCTGAGCGCGCCGCGCATCAGCTCGCTCACCGCGAACATGCCGATCATGGTGGGCACGAAGTTGATGCCCGACATCAGGTTCACGTCGCCGAAGGTGAAGCGCGGAAAACCCGCCGCCGGGTCGATGCCAACACTGGCCAGCAAGAGCCCGATGAACAACGAGAGAAAACCCTTCACCGGATCGGCGTTGCTCATGAACACCGCGCAGGTCAGGCCGAGGCAGGCCAGCCAGAAATACTCGTAGGAGGAGAAGTTGATGGCCACCTCGGCCAGCGCCGGCGCCGCCGCGATCAGCACGGCGACGCCCACGAAGCCGCCGGCGACCGAGAACACCAGGTTCACCCCCATGTTGAGGTTGAGCTGGCCCTTCTGCGTCATCGCGTAGGATTCGTCAGTATAGGCGGCCGAGGCCGGCGTCCCCGGCATGCGCAGCATCGCGGCCGGGATGTCGCCGGCGAAGATCGCCATGGCCGTGGCAGTCACGATGGCGCCCAGCGCGGGCACCGGCGGCATGAAGAAGGTGACGGGCACCAGCAGCGCCGTGGCCATCGTGGCGGTCAGCCCGGGCATCGCGCCCACGAACATGCCGAAGATGGCCGAGACGCCGATCACGGCGAGGACGTAGGGGTCGAAGACCAGCCCGAAGGCCTGGATCATCGCGTCCATGGCGGCGCCCTCACAGGAAACTGTCCATCAGGCCGCGCGGCAGTGGCACGCGCATCATGCCGGCGAAGAACCAATGCACCAGCAGCGTCACGCCGGCCGCGACCGGCAGCGCCACCACCGGCCGCGCGCGAAACCACAGGAACAGGCCGAGCAGCGTGACGAAGGCGGTGGGGATGAAGCCCAGCGCCTCGGAGGCCAGGATGTAGAACAGCGCTGCACCGGGAATGGCCAGGAAGGAAAGCAGCCGCGCCGGCTGGCGCACCCAGGGCTCGATCACCAAGAGCGCGCCGCGCGCCCGCAGCCCGCGCAGCACCAGCAACACGGCGCAGCCCGCGATGCCAACGGCCAGGATGCGCGGGAACAGGTTCGGCCCGTAATCCTGGCCGGGAAAGGCCGGGAAGAAGGTGGTCAGCCACCATACCCAGCCGGCAAAGCCCAGCAGCAGCGCGCCGAGCACCGCATCGTTCAGCCGCATCGCGGCGGCCGGCGCGCGCCGCCCTTCACCCGCGCGCCAGGCCCGCGGCGCGCATCGCCTCGCCCATCCCGCGGTCGGCATTGGCCATGAAGGTGGTGAAGGCCGCCTGGTCGCCCCAGACGATGCCGAAGCCGCGGGCCGCCATGAAATCCTGGAACTCGCGGCTGTCATACGCCTTCTTCAGCGAGGCGATCAGCGCCGTCTGCACCTCGGCCGGCATGTTGCGCGGGCCGGCAATGCCGCGCCAGGCACCGGTGGAGTAGGTGATGCCCAGCGTCTCGTTGAGCGTCGGCACCGCGGCGAACATCGGGTTGCGCTGCGGCGCCATGATGGCCAATGCCCTGGCGCGGCTGGCATCGATCATCGCGCGCGCCTCGGGGATCGAGCATGTGACGATGTCCACGCCGCCTGCCGCCAGTTCCTGCATCGCCGGCGCCGCGCCGTTGGAGGGCACCCAGCGCACATGGTCGCCGCGCAGGCCCATCGCCTGCAGCCAGCCGACCAGCGCCAGGTGCCAGATGCCGCCCTGGCCGGTGCCGCTGGCCTTGAAGGTGCCGGCGGGGCGCGCGCGGATCGCATCGGCCAGCGCCTTGATGTCGGCGAAGGGCGAATTTTGCGCCACCGTCACGCCCGGCGGGTCCTCGTTCATCAGGGCGAGGGGCGTGTAGCTGGTGGGGCGCAGCTCGGTCAGCCCCTGCCAATGCATCATCGCGATCTCGACGGTGATCATCCCGATCGTATAGCCATCGGGTGCCGCCGTCGCGATCGCGGAATGGCCCACCACGCCGCTGCCGCCGGTGCGGTTCACCACGTTCACCGGCTGGCCCAGGTCGCGCTCCAGCAGGCTGCCCACGATGCGCGCCGTGGCGTCGGTGCCGCCGCCTGCACCCCAGGGAACGATCAGCTGGATAGGCCGGTTCGGCCAGCGTGCCTGCGCGAAGGCCGGCGCCGCCAGCAGCGAGGCCCCGGCAGCAAGCGCGCCGCGGCGTGTGATCTGTGCCATCCCGAACATCCTCCATTGCGCGGCCGATTCATCGGCCTTCCGGATGGAAGCTTGGCCGGCTTGCGGATGCTCGGCAAGGCCGCCATGCGGCGGCGGGCTCGGCAAGGCCGCCGTCAGCCGGCGGGCCGCACCACCAGCACGGTGCCGTCCACCGCCTCCACGCGCACCAGCGTGCCGGCTTCCGGCACCGCCACCCCATGCGGCAGCCGCGCCGACCAGTCGCTGTCGCCCAGCCGCACGCGCAGCCGCCCGCCTTCAGCCGACAGCACCGTCGCCTGCCGCCCGGCCAGCCCGGCCTCCGGCGCGTTGGTGCGGCGCGCCAGCACCGTGTTGCCGCGCTTCAGGCGCAGCGAGGCGAAGATGCCCGCCGCCAGCAGCGCCAGGAAAATCGCCACCGCGGCGCCGAAGCCCGCCGCCCCCAGCAGCAGCGCCAGGCCGGTGCCGATGGCGGCCAGCCCGACCCAGAACAGGTAGACCCCTGGCAGCAGCATCTCGGCGGCCAGGGCGCCAAGCCCGGCGAGGATCCAGATCAGCCCCGGTTCCACGGGCCCGCCCCCATCGGCGCCGGCGCCGCATCCGCGGGCGGCGGCGCGCCGCCGGGCCCGCGCAGCAATTCCATCGCCTGGGTGATGCCGCCGGCCAGCGCCGCGCTTTCCATCGGCACGATCACCAGGCGCGAGGAGGGGTTGGCGGCCATCGCCTCGAACGCCTTCACGTATTTGTCGGCGATGAAGTAGCGCAGCGCATCGGCGCCCGCACCGGCCGCAGCTTCCGCCACCATGCGCGTCGCGTTCGCCTCCGCTTGCGCCAGGGCCTCGCGCGCCTCGGCGTCGCGCACCGCGGCGTCGCGCCTGCCCTCGGCCTGCAGCACCAGTGCCTGCTTCTCGCCCTCGGCCTTCGCCACCGCGGCGCGGCGCTCGCGCTCGGCCGTCATCTGCAGGTTCATGGCGCGGATCAGGTTCTCCGGCGGCTCGATCTTGCGGATTTCCACGCGGCTCACCTTCGCACCCCAGGGCTCGGTCGCGCCGTCGAGGATGGTCAGCAGCGAGGTGTTGATCCGATCGCGCGAGGACAGCGTCTGGTCCAGGTCCATCTCGCCGATCACCGCGCGGATGTTGGTCATCGCCATGGCCACCAGCGCCTGCTGCAGGTCCTGCACCGCATAGGCCGCCTTGGCGGGGTCCATCACCCGGTAATAGATGATGCCATCCACCGCCACGGTCGCATTGTCCTTGCTGATCACCGATTGCTCGGGGATGTCCAGCACCACCTCCTGCACGTTCAGCCGGCGGCCGATGCGGTCCACGAAGGGGATGATCAGGTTGAGGCCCGGGTTCAGCAGCCGCGTGAAGGCGCCGAAGCGCTCCACCGACCACACCTCGCCCTGCGGCACGGTGCGGATGCCCTGCGCCACGGTGAACACCGCCAGCAGCAGCAGCGCGACAAGCACGATGGTAACTAGCGGAAGGTCCGGCATGCTGCCCTCATGAAGGAGTATGCAACGAGCCTACAGCAATCCCCCCTTCCGCGCGCGCCCCATCGCGCACACCATGCCGCGCTCGGACGGAAGGGGGATGGCATGCCTATTGCGGAGCCGCGGAACATAGTGGTCATCCTGGCCGATGAGCACAGCCCCAAGGCGCTGGGCTGCGCCGGCCACCCCTTCGTCCACACGCCGAACCTGGATGCGCTGGCGGCCCGCGGCACGCGCTTCACCGCCGCCTACACGCCCTCGCCCATCTGCGTGCCCGCGCGCGCGGCCCTGGCCACCGGGCGCGAGCTGCACGCCATGGGCCGCTACTACGACAATGCCGACCCCTATGATGGCGGCATCCGCTCCTGGCACCACGCGCTGCGCGATGCGGGGCATGAGGTGGTGTCCATCGGCAAGCTGCATTTCCGCGGCCTTCCGCCGGACGATCACGGCTTCTCCGAGGAGAAGCTCGCGATGCATGTGGTGGACGGCAAGGGCGACCTGCTGGCGCTGATCCGCGACGAGACGATGCAGCCGCGCCAGGGGGCGGCGAAGATGTCCGCCACCGCCGGCCCGGGCGAGAGCGACTACACGCGCTATGACCGCGACATCACCGCCGCCGCGCAGGTGTTCCTGTGCGCGCGCGCGGCGGCGCCGGCGGGCAAGCCCTGGGCGCTGTTCGTCTCGCTCGTCACGCCGCATTTCCCGCTGATCGCACCGCCCGAGCATTTCTACCGCTACCCGCCCGCGGTGGTGGGCGTGCCGAAGCTGTATGCCGCCGAGGACCGACCGCGCCACCCGGCCATCCTCGATTACGCGCAGACCGTCCCCTACGATTCCCATGTGCGCGACATCGCGACGGCGCAGCGCATGCTGGCCGGCTACTACGGCCTCGTCTCCTTCATGGACGAGCAGGTGGGCAAGATCCTCGCCTGCCTCGCCGATTGTGGCCTCGGCGAGACCACGCGCGTGCTCTACAGCTCCGACCATGGTGACAACGCCGGCGCGCGCGGCCTTTGGGGCAAGAGCGTGATGTATGAGGAAAGTGCCGGCATCCCGATGATCCTGGCCGGCCCCGGCGTGCCGCAGGGCAGGCTGGTGGGCACGCCCGTCTCGCTCACCGACGTGGCCGCGACGGTGCTGGACGCGGCGGGCTGCGCCGAGCCACCGCCACCGGGCTCCACTTCACTGTTCGACATCCTGCTGGGGGTGGAGGCCGACCGCGCCGTGCTCTCGGAATACCATGCCAGCGGCTCGCGCGAGGCCGCCTTCATGCTGCGCGACGGGCGCTACAAATACGTGCGCTACGCCACCTACCCGCCGCAGCTCTTCGACCTGGAGGCCGACCCAGAGGAACTGCACGACATCGCCAGCGATCCCGCGCATGCGCTGCTGATCGCGCGCCTGGAAGTGGCGCTGCGCGAGCGCCTTGGCGATGACCCGGCGGCGATCGATGCGCGGGTGAAGGCGCGCCAGGCCGAGATCCTCGCGGCGAATGGCGGCGCCGAAGCGGTGCGCGCGCGCGGCGACCTCGCCTATTCGCCTCCGCCCGGCGTGCGGCCCGCCTGGTCATGACGCGCGCCCGTCTTGCGCCGGATCAAGGACAGCGGGCCGGGCGCTGATCATCCTGGTTCCGCAACGCGCAGGGGTTTCGCATGCCGCACTGGATGAAGCTGCTGGCACCGGTGGCGCTGGCGGTGCTGATTGCGCTGGTCCCCGCGCCGGCCGGGCTCGCGCCGCATGCCTGGTTCTACTTCGCCATCTTCGCCGGCGTGGTGCTGGCCCTGGTGCTGGAGCCGCTGCCAGGGGCGCTGATCGGCCTCGTTGGCATCACGCTGGTGGCGCTGCTCTCGCCCTATGTGCTGTACAGCCCGGCCGAGCTGGCGCGGCCCGGCTTCCGGCCGGCCAATGCCTCGCTCGCCTGGGCGCTGTCGGGCTTCAGCAACGGCACGGTCTGGCTGATCTTCGCCGCCTTCATGTTCGCGCTGGGCTACGAGAAATCCGGCCTCGGGCGGCGCATCGCGCTGCTGCTGGTGCGCGCCATGGGGCGGCGGACGCTGACGCTGGGCTACGCCATCGCCCTGGCCGACCTTGCGCTGGCGCCCTTCACGCCGAGCAACACGGCGCGCTCCGGCGGCACCATCTATCCGGTCGTCCGCAACCTGCCGCCCCTCTACGGCAGCCTGCCGAACGATCCCTCGGCGCGGCGCGTCGGCGGCTATGTGATGTGGACGGCACTGGCCGCCACCTGCGTCACCTCCTCGATGTTCCTCACCGCCCTCGCCCCCAACCTGCTGGCGGTGGAACTCGCCGGGCGCACCGCGCGCGTGACCATCACCTGGTTCGAATGGTTCCTGGCCTTCCTGCCGGTCGGCGTCATTTTGCTCGTTGCCGTGCCCTGGCTGGCCTTCAAGCTGTATCCGCCCGAGGTGAAGGAGGGCGGCGAGGTGGTGGCCTGGGCCGGCACGGAGCTCGGCCGCATGGGCGGGCTGACGCGCAAGGAGGTGACGCTCGGCGTGCTGGTTGGAGCAGCGCTGCTGCTGTGGGTGTTCGGCGAGCCCACCTTCAACGGCACCACCGTGGCGCTCGCGGTGTTCGCCGGCATCGTGCTGACCGGCATCGTCACCTGGGACGACGTGCTGGCCAACAAGCAGGCCTGGAACACGCTGGCCTGGTTCGCCACGCTGGTGGCGCTGGCCGGTGGGCTGGCGCAGGTGGGCTTCGTCGCCTGGTTCGCCGGGCTGGTGGGCGGCGCCGTGGCCGGCGTGCCGCCCACCGTCGCGCTGGTGGTGCTGGTGCTGGTGTTCTACCTCTCGCACTACGTCTTCGCCTCGGTCACCGCGCATGTCACCGCGCTGCTGCCGGTGATGCTGACGGTGGGGGCCGCGATCCCGGGGATGCCGATGAAATCCCTCACCCTGGCGCTGTGCCTCACGCTTGGCATCATGGGCGTGCTGACGCCCTACGCCACGGGGCCAAGCCCGGTCTATTACGGCAGCGGCTACCTGCCCGGCGGCGACTATTGGCGGCTCGGCGCCATCTTCGGCGCGCTGTTCCTGCTGGTGATGCTGGTGGTCGGCATCCCCTGGATCCTGCTGGTCAGCTGAGCGGGAACCAGCGGCGCGACCTCTCGCGCCCATCCTCATAGGCGGCCTCGAAGGACGCCGCGGCGAGGATCGCCTGCACATGCAGCGTGGTGGTGCCGGTGTTGCGGAAGCCATGGCTCTCGCCCGCCGGCACCACCACCGATTGCCCGGCGGTGAGCGCATGGCGCGCCTCGCCCACCCACACCTCCGCGCTGCCCTGCAGCACGCTCAGCACTTCCTCGACCGCATGGCGATGCGTCGGCGCGCCCTGGCCGGGATCGATGAACTGGTCGAACACGCAAAGCTGCGCCGCCCCCGTCAGCGCCGAGACGCGCATGCGCGTGCGCACACCGGGGCGCCATTCCTCCATCGGCTGGCTGTCATGGTCGAGGACGCTCATGCGGGCAGCCTCGTGGCGCGCAGCGAGAAGGCCAGCGGCATCGCCGGCATCGAATCCGGCAGGCGGAACAGGCCCGCGCCGGCCGGCTGCATCATCGGGAAGGCGGGCCAGGGCAGGCTCTCATGCTCATGCAGGAACTCCAGCCCAAAGCCCGCGGCAAAAAGCCCGCCGAGGATCGCGCTGAAGGGATGCGCCCATTCATAGGTCTGCCGATGCGCGAGCTTGTCCGGCGCGCCGGTGTAGGTGGTCTCGTCATCGTAGCTGAACGGCGCCTCCACCGGCACGCGCCAGGGCCGGTGCAGCACAAGCCGCTCACCCTCTTGCTCGAGCGCGTTCATCGCCGGATGCGAATCCGCGAGGTAGAGCGCCCCGCCCGGCGCCAGCAGCGCCGCCACCACCCGCGCCCAGCGCGCCATGTCCGGCAGCCAGCAGATCGCGCCCCAGGTCACATAGACCAGGTCGAAGGGGCCATCGAGCAGCGTCGCCGCGGCGTGCACATCGCCCTCGACAAAGCGCACCGGCACGCTGAGTTCCTCAGCGAGCGCCCGCGCGCCGGCGATGGCGCGCGGCGAGAAATCCAGCCCCGTGGCGATGGCGCCGCGCCGTGCGAGGCGGATGGTGTCCAGCCCGAAATGGCACTGCAGATGCGCCACGCGCAGCCCCGCCACCGCGCCAAGCTCGGCATCGACGATGGGATCCAGCAGCGTATCACCGGCGCGCACGGCATCGATGCCGTAGAAGCCGGTGCTGTTGCGCAGATGGATCTCCGCGCGGTCATCCCAGTTCAGCCGATTGGCTTCGATCGGGTCCATGGGCGGCTCACCTTATCGCGCGCGCATACTCGTCGGGGAAGGTGGCGAGGCTGGAGGCCAGCACCGTCGCCGCGCCATCCACCAGCCCGCAACGCCCGCTGCCCGGCAGCAGCGCCGCGAGGTTGCGCAGCGCGTCGATATCCGCCTGGTGGCCGTGCCCGGCCTCGATGCGGTGCAGCAGCCGCGCGATCTGGAAAGTGCCGATCTTGCAGGGCGGGCATTGGCCGCAGCTGCTCTCGGCGAAGAAGCCCACATACTCCGTGGTCTTGCGCAGGATGGAGGTGCCATCCCCCACCACGATCATCGCCCCGGTGCCAAGGCGCGATCCGCGCGCGCGCAGGCTGTCGAAATCCATCGCCACGTCGAGGTCGGCCTCCGTCAGCAGCGTGTTGGAGGGCCCGCCGGTGAACACCGCCTTGAAGCGCCGCCCGCCCAGCATGCCGCCGCCATGCTCCATCACCAGCGCGCGCAGCGTGGTGCCGAAGGGCAGCTCGTGCAGCCCAGGCCGCAGCACATCGCCCGACAGCGAGAACAGCTTCGTGCCCGTCGCCGCGCCGCGCCCCAGGATGTGACCGGCCTGCGCCAGCGTCTCGACATTGTTCACCAGCGTCGGCTTACCGTGCACGCCCGACTGCGCGGGGTAGGGCGGCTTCAGCGCGGGGAAGGGAAAGCCGCCCGCCACGCTGGCCACCGCCGCCGTCTCCTCGCCGCCGATATACAGGCCGCTGCTCTCGACGACGTGCAGGTTCACCGCCTCGCCGATCGCGGCCGAGACCTCGGCCAGCAGCGCATGCGCGCCCCAGGCGGCAACGGCCTCGCGCAGCGTGGCGAGCATCGCCCGATCGCGCGGGTTCACATACAGCGCGACATTCGGCGCTCGCGTGGCGAGGGCTGCGACCAGCGCGCCCTCGATCACCTGGTGCGGCGTGCGCAACAGAAGAAAGGCGTCCTTGAAGGTGCCGGGCTCGTCCTCGTTGCCGTTGCAGATCACCCATTTGCCGGGGCCAGGCTGCTCGGCGACGGCGGCCCATTTGCGGTGCGTGGGAAAGCCCGCGCCGCCAAGCCCGCGCAGCCCGGCGTGCTCGATCGCGGCGATGATGCCGGCGCGGTTGCCCAGCGCCGCGCGCAGCCCGCCCGGCCCGGCCGCGAGATGCGCCGCGAGATCGGCGCCGACGCACAGCGACGCGGCCGTCAGCATCTTCATGCCGGCACCCGCGCCGCGTCGCGCAGCAGCTGCGCAAGGTCGACATTGCCGTAGGGCGGAAACACCATCGGCGCGCGGCGGTCGAGCGGCAGGCCCGCCGCCACCATCCCGCGCTCCCAATCCGCCAGATGCGTCAGGCCGATGCCGCGCGGCCGTTCCTCCCGCACCGCCTCCGCCGCGGCGCTGCCGGCGCGCCGCCCGAAGGCGACCAGTTCCAGCAGCGCATTGCCCATCAGCCGGTTCAGCCCGTGCAGCCCGCCCGAGGCCTCGCCCGCGCAGAGCAGCCCGCGCACCGCGGTGCGCCCGGCCTCGTCGATCGCGATGCCACCATTCTGATAATGCAATGTCGGGCGGATCAGGTAGGGCTCCACCGCCGGGTCGAAGCCCGCGCGTTGCGCCAGGTGCGACAGCGTCACCAGGCGCTTCTGCAGGATGCCGGGGTTCGCGGCCTCGAGTCCCGGCGTGTCGAGCAGCACGCCCGCGCAGCCTTCGCGCTCCACGCCCCGGCCCTCGGCCAGTTCGCGCAGGATCGCGGCGGCCACCACGTCGCGCGGGGCGAGCTCCTCGACGAAGCGCTGGCCGAGCCCGTTGTGCAGCGTGGCCCCCGCGGCCCGCGCGGCCTCGCTGATCAGCGTGCCGGCCAAATGCGGCGGCCAGGCGATGCCGGTGGGGTGGTACTGGAAGCTCTCCATCTCGCGCAGCCCGGCACCCAGCCGATAGGCCAGCACCAGCCCATCCGCCGTGGCGCCGTAGTGGTTGGAGGTGGGGAAGCCCGCCAGGTGCAGCCGCCCCGCCCCGCCCGTGCTCAACACCGTCGCGCCCGCACGCGCCAGCAGCAGGCGCCGCTGCTCCAGGTCCAGCAGCACCGCGCCGGCGCAGGCGCCATGCGCATCGGTCAGCAGCTCGATGGCGGGGTGGCGTTCCAGCACCGTGATGCCGGGCGTCAGCAGCACCGCCTCGCGCAGCACGCGCATCATCTCGAGGCCGGTGTAGTCATGGTAGGAGAGCAGCCGCGCGGCGGTGGCCCCACCCGGCTTCTTGCGCAGCATGTGGCCGCCGATGCGCGCCTCGCCCTCCGCCAGGTCGAAGCCCATGCCCTGCTGGATCAGCCAGCGGATCGCCTCCGGCCCGTCCGAGACCATCGCCGCCACAAGCTTTCGCTCGGCGCGAAAATGCCCGGCGCGCAGCGTGTCCTCGTAGTGCTTCTGCAGCGAATCCTCGGCGCCGATGGCGGCCTGGATGCCGCCCTCCGCCATCACCGTGTTGCCATCGCCCATGCGCAGCTTGCTGACCAGCAGCACGCGCGCGCCGGCCCGCGCCGCGGTCAGCGCGGCCACGCAACCCGCCCCGCCGGCGCCGATCACCAGCACATCGGCATCGCGCATCGCGCTGCCGGCGATGTCCACATCCTGGATCAGCGCGTTCGCATGCAGCAGCGCGGCGAGTTCCACCGGGCAGGGCTGCCCTGCGCTGACGCCGACGCGCAGCGCCGCCATCGCGCCCGCCGCGTGGTCCGGGTGGAACTGGCGGAGCAAAGCATCCTTCGCAAGGCCGGGCGGGGGTGCGGCGGCCTCACGCGGCGCGGCGAGGGCGGCATCCCAGCCGATCATGGCTGCGGCCCGTCGAGGTCGATTGCCTGTCGCCCGGCCTCGATCTCCGCGAGGCGCAGCACGAGGTCGCCGGGGCGCAGCGTCTGGCTCGCCGCCACGCGGCGCAGGAACTGGCCGAGATGCGCCGGCGCGATGTGCTCCGGGCATGCGGCGACGCAGAGGTTGCACATGATGCAGTGGTCGAACAGCGCGCCGGCCGCCAGCGCGCGGCCCTCCACGGCGAGGTTCACCGCCTTCTGCACCTCGATGCCCTTGGGGCAGGCGGCGTCGCATCCGCCGCAATGCCGGCAGGCGCGCGCTTCCGGGAACACCGTGTCGATGGCGCCGAGCGCGGCCCAGGAATCGGTCATCGCCGCCAGGTCGTAGGCATGCGCGCGGCGCGCCGGGAAGTGATCGACGAAGGAGACCTGCATGCCCGCCTCGGCGCGCGTCTCGCAGGCGAGTGCGGCTTCCGCGATGCGCTGGCCCTCACGGCGCACCAGCACGCGGCAGGCGCCGCACACGCCCTGGCCCATGCAGCCGACATTTTCCGTCAGGGCCAGCCCGGCCGCCATCCAGGCCTGGATCAACGAGGCGCCCGGCGCGGCGGCAATCGCGTGTCCATCGATGGTAACGTTGATCAGCGTGTCGCTCATGCCGATCAGCGTGCCAACTCCGCGCGCATTGCGCCAGCAACAAACGCGCTACATGTCGCCCATCAGCCGCGGCAGGAACAGCGCCAGTTCCGGCACGAAGGTCACCAGCATCAGTGCGCCCGTCATGGCCAGGACGAACCAGATCACCCACGGGATGGTCGATTCCATCGAACAGCCCGCCACCTTGCAGGTGATCATCAGGTTCACCGCCATGGGCGGCGTGAAGGCGCCGATCGCGACATTCATCGTCAGCACGATGCCGAACCAGGTCAGGTCCCAGTTGAAGGACTTGGCGATGGGCAGCAGGATCGGCAGGAACACCAGGAAGATCGAGATCGCATCGATCAGCATGCCCGCGACCAGCACCAGCGCGGTGATCAGCAGCAGCATCACCACCTCGTTGCCGGTGATGCCGACCAGCGTCTTGGCCAGCGCATCGAAGGCGCCCACCGTGCTGCCGGCATGGGCGAAGATGCTGGCGAGTGCCACGATCATCAGGATCACGGCGCTGATCTCGGCGCTGTCGCGCAACACCGCATAGATCTCGCGTAGCGACATAACGCGATAGATGAAGATGCCCACGAACAGCCCGTAGAACACGGCCACCACCGCCGCTTCCGTGGGCGTGAACGCGCCGGAGCGCAAGCCGCCGAGGATGACGATGGGGGCGAGCAGGCCCCAGATCGCCTCCTTGAAGCTCTGCCAGAGGGGCGGGCGCTGCTCATCCGCGATCGGCAGGCCGAAGCCGTGGATGCGCGCCAGCAGGATCGCCGGTATCAGCAGCGACAGGCCCGCCAGCAGGCCCGGGATCACGCCGCCGAGGAACAGCGCCGGCACCGACACGCCCGGCACCAGCACCGCATAGACGATGAAGGGGATGGAGGGTGGGATCAGCACCGCGGTCGAGCCCGCCGCCGCGATCAGGCTCGCGCAATAGGGGCGCGGATAGCCCTGCTTGAGCATCCCCGGCAGCATCACCGCCGCCACCGCGGCCGCATCCGCCGCCCCCGAGCCGCTGATGCCGCCCAGCACGATGCAGACCAGCACGGCGACGATGGCCAGCGCGCCGGTGCGCTGGCCCACCAGCGCGGCGGCGAAGGTCACCAGCCGCGCGGCCACGCCGGCGCGTTCGAAGACCATGCCGGCCAGCACGAACATCGGCAGCGCCAGCAGCGGATATTTGGCGATGCCGGTCCAGATGTTGGTCGGCAGCGCCATGATGCCGAGCCCCTCGATGGCGATGACGAGGAACCCCGCCAGGCCGAGCGACACGCCGATCGGCACGCCCACGAACAGCAGCGTGAAGAAAACGCCGAGCAGGATGAGCGAGCCCTCGAGCGCCATGGCTCAGCGCCCCGCCTGGAACACGCGGACCATGCGGCCCAGGATGCGCAGGCAAATCACCACCGAGAGCAGCGGCATCCAGATGGTGTAGTACCAGGAGGGCACGCCGAGGCCGGGTGACAGCACCTCGAAGCGGTATTCATCCCAGGTATAGAGCGCACCGAACCAGGCGATGGCGGCGAAGGTGCCGAAGCACGCCAGCAGCACCGCCTGCTCCACGCGCCGTGCGATGGCCACGGGCAGCTTCTCGGTGAAGTAGGTCATGCGGATGTGCCGGTCCGCGCCGAAGGCCGCTGCCGCGCCCATGAAGGCCATCACCACCATCAGCGCCACCGAGTATTCCTCGGTGAAGGCGAAGGAGACGTTGGTGAAATAGCGCACCACGACATTGGCGAAGGTGATCAGCGCCAATGTGCCCATGATCGCGGCGCCGATCGCGCCCTCGATGGTGATGGGGATGCGCGGCGGCGCCTCCCCGAGCTTGAGGCCCGGGGCCTGGATGTCGGCGTGCTCGGTCATGGGGGCGGTCCGCGGTGGGGCGGGCGGCATGGTGCCGCCCGCCAGGGTCGTCAGGCGCGGGCGCCGCGGATCGCGGCCTCGGCGCGGCGCACCAGGTCGCTGCCCACGGTCTGAGCCCATTTGTCGAAGACCGGGCGCGTGGCGCGGGCGAAGGCCTGCTTCTCGGCGTCGCTCAGCGTCGTCACCGTCACGTTGCGGCGCGCCAGTTCATCGAGCGAGGAGCGGTCGCCGCCCGCGCCCAGGCCGCGCCGCCCTGCCACGATCTGCTCCTCCGCCGCCTCGCGCGCGCAGGCGGTCACCAGCTCGCGGTCGGCGGGGGTGAAGCTGTCCATCACCTGCTTCGACAGCAGGAAGATGCCGGCATCCGCCACGTAGTTCCAGATCGTCAGGTGGCGCTGCGCCAACGTGTCCATGCGGAAGGCCAGGAACAGGTTCACCGGATTCTCCTGCCCGTCCACCGCGCCGGTGGACAGCGCCGGCTGGAGGTCGGCGAAGGACATCTGCACCGGGTTGGCGCCGAGTGCGGTGAAGATCTCGCTGAAGATGGCCCCGGCCGCGAAGCGGATCTTCAGGCCGCGCAGATCCTCGGGCGTGCGCACCGGCCGGCGGGAATTCGACAATTCGCGGAAGCCGTTCTCGCCCCAGGCCACCGGCACCACCTCGCGCGTCGACAGCACGCGGAACAGCTCCTGCCCCACCTCGCCGCGGATGATGGCATCGAAGCCGCGGCTGTCCTGCAGCAGGAAGGGCAGCGAAAAGATGTTCATCTCGCGCACCTGCGGCGAGATGTTGATGGTGCTGAACACCGCCATGTCGATCACGCCCTGGCGCATCGCCACCAGCTCGCGCGTCTGGTCGCCGCCCACCAGCTGGCTGCCGGGATAGACGCGCACATTGATGCGGCCATTGCTGCGCGCGGTCACCAGCTCGGCCCATTTGAAGGCGCCATCGGCCAGCGGAATGGGCCGGTTGCCCACCACCGAGAGCTTGTATTCGCTTTTGTATTGCGTCTGCGCGCGCGCCACATGCGGCAGCGCAAGGGCGCCGGCGCCCAGCAGCAGGCCCTCGCGGCGGGTGATCAGGCGGGTCATGGCGGTCTCTCTCCCCATCTCGGTGCCGATCCTTGCCGGCCGGCCGTTGCAGGGGTGGAGAATGCGGGCGCGCCGCCCGCTTCGGCAAGGGGGGCCTGCGGCCCTGGCTTGACGCGCCGGCGCCGGGCCGCGATGCACGCCACCGCCCCGGAGTGCCCTCGATGCTGCGACCGACCGCCGAGCCCGCCATGCCGCCACAGCGGCCGCAGCGGCTTCACGTGCTCGCACTCGGCGGCGACGGCATCGGCCCCGAGGTCACCGCCCAGGCGCTGCGCGTGCTGCACCGCGCCGTGGCGCTGCATGGCCTGGCGGTGACGGTGGAGGAAGCACCCTGCGGCCTGGCCAGCTGGGCGGAGCAGCGCACGCTGCTGCCGCCCGCCACCGAGGCCGCGATCGAGCGCGCCGACGCCATCCTGTTCGGGGCGGTGGATAGCCTGGCGCGCGCCGCCATCGCCCCGGAGGAACGCCTGCGCGGCAGCCTGCTGACGCTGCGCCAGCGCCTCGGCCTGTTCGCCAACCTGCGCCCGGTGCGCACCGAGGCGGCGCTGGCCGAGGTGGCGCCCTTCAAGGCGCGCGTGCTGCAAGGCGTCGATCTGCTGTTCGTGCGCGAATTGTCGGGCGGCGTGTACTATGGCGAGCCGCGCGGCATCGAGGTGATGCCCTTCGGCCAGCGCCGCGGCGTCAACACGCACATCTACACCGAGGACCAGATCATCCGCGTCGCGCGCTTCGCCTTCACGCTGGCGCGCGGCCGGCGCGGCCGGCTCACCAGCGTGGACAAGGCGAATGTGATGGAGGCCGGCGCGCTGTGGCGCCAGGTGATCACCGCGCTGCATTTCGACGAGTTCCGCGACATCGCGCTCGACCACATGCTGGCCGATACCTGCGCGCTGATGCTGGGCCGCGAGCCCGCGCGCTTCGACGTGATCCTCACCGACAACCTGTTCGGCGACCTGCTGTCGGACGGTGCCGGCGCGCTGGCCGGCAGCCTCGGCATGCTGCCCTCGGCCGCCTTCGCCTCGCCCAGCCCGCAGGGCCTGCGGCGCGCGCTGTACGAACCCGTGCACGGCGCCGCACCCGATATCGCCGGCGCCGGCATCGCCAACCCGCTCGGCGCCATCCTCTCGGTGGCGCTGCTGCTGCGCTGGAGCGCGGGCAGCGCGGCCGCGGCGGCGGCGGTGGAAGGCGCTGTCGGCCAGGCGTTGGCAGGTGGCGCGCGCACCGCCGACATCGCGCTGCCCGGCGAGGCGGTGCTGGGCACTGCGGCGATGGGCGATGCGGTGCTGGCCGCGCTGGGCTGAGGGGCGCTGGGCTGAGGGGCGCTGGGCTGAGGCCGCGCCCTATTCGGCGCGGATGTCGGCGGCGCGCGCCACCGCCGCCCAGCGCGTCACCTCGCTGGCCACCAGCGCGGTGTAGTCGGCCGGCGTCATGCGGTTCGGCGCGGCGCCGACATCCGCCAGGCGGTCGATCATCGCCGGCGTGTTGAGCCCGGCCACCACCGCGGCGTTGATCCGCGCCGCAAGCTCCGCCGGCATCCCGGCCGGGCCGGAAAGGCCGAACCAGTTGGTCGCCACCAGCGTCGGGAAGCCGAGTTCCGCCACGCTCGGCACGTCGGGCCAGCGCGTCGCGCGCTCGGGCGTGGTGACGGCGATCAACCGCAGCCTGTCGTTGCGGCCGACATCGGGCACCGCGGCGACCAGCCCCTCGATCTGCCCGCCGATCACATCCGCCACCGCCGGCGCGCTGCCGCGATAGGGCACATGGGTGATGTCGACGCCCGCCGCGCGGTTCAGCAGTTCCAGCTTCACATGGCTCGACGTGCCGATGCCGGTGGAGCCGAAGCGCACCGCGCCTGGCGCCGTGCGCGCCCGCGCCAGCAAGTCTGCCAGGCTGCGGAAGGGGCCATCGGCCGCCACCACGATGCCGCTCGGCACCGCCGCCACCAGCGCGATGTGCCGGAAATCCCGCAGCGGGTCATAGGGGATGGTGCGCGAAACCGCTGGGCCGATCGCCTGGCTCGCGATGTTGGACATCACGATCATGCCGGCATCCGGCGCGCTCTTCGCCACGAGGTCGGAGCCGATGGCACCGCCCGCGCCGGCGCGGTTCTCTACCACCACCGGCTGGCCGAGTGTCGTCTCCATCTCGCGCGCGATCAGCCGGCCCAGCAGATCCGTGGTGCCGCCGGGCGGGAAGGGCACCACGAGCCGCAGCGGCCGCGCCTGGGCGAGCGCGGGGCCGGTTGCGGGTGCGGCGGCAAGGCAGCCGGCCAGGGCAGCGAGAAGCGGGCGACGGCGCATGGGCAATCCTCCAATGAGCCAGTCTCCCCCGCGGATGCGCGCCGGTCCAGCCATGCGCGCATCTGGACGACATCGCGCGCACCGCCGCAGGATGATGCCAGGAGGAAACAACACCATGCCGCATCTCATTCTATCCCGCCGCGCGCTGTGCGGCGCCGCCCTCGCCGGCGCCCTCGGGCCTGCAGCCGCCCAGGCCCAGGGCCAGGGATGGGCGCCGACGCGCCCGGTGCGCTTCATCATCCCTTTCCCGCCGGGCGGTGGCAGCGACATCCTGGGCCGCCTGCTGGTGGCGCGCATCGGCGACGGGCTGGGCCAGCCGCTGGTGGTGGAGAACCGCGGCGGCGCCGGCGGGAACATCGGCGCCGAGGCCACGGCGCGCGCGCCGGCCGACGGCCATGCCGTGATGATCGCGGCCAACACCTTCGTGCTGAACGCCCATCTCTACCGCAGCCTGCCCTTCGACGTGCGGCGCGATTTCGCGCCGGTGGCGCGCGTGGCCCTGACGCCGATGGTGGTGGCGGCGGGGCCGAAGCTGCGTGCGCCGACGATGGCCGCCGCCATCGCCGAGATGCGCGCGCAGCCGCCGGGCACGCTGAACCACGGCACCGCCGGCCTCGGCACCGTCACGCATCTGGCGTCGGAACTGTTCGATGCGCGCCTCGGCACGCGCATGACGCAGGTGCATTACCGCGGCACCGGCCCGATGGTGACGGCGCTGATCTCGGGCGAGGTGGAATGGGCCTTCACGCCGCTGCCCTCGGTGGCGGCGCAGGTGGCCGATGGGCGGCTGCGCATCCTGGCCGTGGCTTCCGCCGCGCCGATCGCCGCGCTGCCCGGCGTGCCGACCGTGGCCGAGGCGGCGCAGCTGCCGGGCTTCGAGGCCGATATCTGGTTCGGCATGCTGGCCCCGGCCGGCGTGCCGGAGCCCGCCATCGCCCGCCTCGCCGAAGCCTTCCGCCTGGCGGTTGAGGGGCAGGGCGGCCCGCAGAGTCTGACGCGCGGCGGCTTCGAGCCCGCCTATGCCGGCCCCGCCGAACTCGCCCGGATCATCTCCGCCGAATACGACCGCTGGGGCGAGGTGGTGCGCCGGGCCAACATCACGGTGGAATAGCAGCGCGCGGCGCCAGCCCCGCGCCCAGCACCGCCTCGGTATCGGCGCCCAGCGCCGGGGCGGGCAGCCGCAGCTGGCATGGTGCGGCGGCGAATTTGATCGGGAAGCCCAGCATCCGCACCACGCCATGGCCCGGATGCTCGGCCTCGATCACCATCTGCTGGTGCTGCGCCTGCGGGCTTTCCAGCGCCTCGCCCAGCCCCTGCACCAGCCCGCAGGGCACGCCCGCGGCATTCAGCACCGCCAGCCAATGCGCGCGCGGCTGCAGCGCCAGCTTGGCGCCGACCAGCGCGTTGATGCTCGCGCGATGGCGCATGCGCAGTGCATTGGTGGCGAAATCCGGATGGTCGCGCAGCGCCTCCAGATCCAGCGCCTGCAGCAGGCGCCGATAGACCGCGTCATTCGACGGCGCGATGGCGATCTCGCCGTCACTCGTTGCGAACAACCCATAGGGTGCCACCAGCGGGTGGTCGTTGCCGCTGCGCAGCGGCGGTTTGCCCGTGGCCAGCCAATCCGCCGCGAAATACGACAGGAAGGACATCAGCGCATCGGTCATCGCCACCGACACCGCCTCGCCCCCCGCCGTCTCAGCGTTGCCCGCGCGCTCGCGCCGCAGCAGCGCGGCGCAGACGCCGAGCGCCGCATACAGGCCCGCCACCAGGTCCGAGATCGGCGGGCCGGCGCGCAGCGGGCCGCCCCCGGGCTCGCCCGTCACCGCCATGAAGCCCGACATCGCCTGCGCGATGAAATCGAAGGCCGGGCGCTCCGCCATCGGCCCGTCGCGGCCGAAGCCGTTGACCGAGACGGTGACCAGCCGCGGGTTGATGGCGCGCAGCCGCGCCTCGGTGAAGCCCATCTCGGCCAGCACGCCGGGGCGGAAATTCTCCGCCAGCACGTCGGCATCGGCCAGCAGCCCGGCCAGCGCCGCGCGCCCTGCCTCCTGCCGCAGGTCCAGCACGATGCTGCGCTTGTTGCGGTTGTACGCGGCGAAATACCAGGACAGCCCGGCCACGCATTCGCCCTGCGCGCGCAGCGGGTCGCCCTCCGGCGTCTCCACCTTGATCACCTCGGCGCCGAGATCGGCCAAAAGCTGCGTGCAGAAGGGCCCGGAGATGATGCGCGTGAGGTCGACCACGCGGATGCCAGCCAGCTGCATGGGCGCTCAGGCGGCGGGACGCGTGGGGCGGCGCATGGTGGACTCCTCCGGCGCGGCAGTCTCATCCGCGCTGGCGCGCCGGTCCAGCCCGCCCCCGGGCCGCGTCCGGCGAGGCCGCAGACCGGGCAGCACGCTTCTGCTCCTGCAGATGCCAGAGACGCCAAATCCAACTCTTTTTCCGTTGGCACAGACAAAAAACATGGTGTAATCCTACCGTCACGCAGACGAGCTTCCGCCGATGACCTTCATCCGCACATTGAGCCCCCTGGAAACCATGCTGGCCGGCATCGCCGCCGCCGCGCGCGGCCCCGCGGGCCAGCGGCCGCAGGCCGTCGCCGAGGCCATCGCCGCCTTCGCCGCGCAGCCGGAATTGCTGCAGGGCCGCGACTGTCCCTGCTCGCCGGAGCGGTATGTCCGCCACCTGCTGCACAGCGACAGCGCTGCGGGCTATGCCGTGGTGGTGCTGGTCTGGCGCCCTGGCCAGATGTCGCCGGTGCACGCCCACAAGACCTGGTGTGCGCTCGCGGTGCATCACGGCACGCTCACCGAAACCCACTACACCCCGGGCGACCCGCCGGTGCCCAGCGCCACGCGGCTGCTCGGCCCGGGCGCGAGCAGCCATGGCGCCGCCGACCCGCGGCTGATCCATCGCCTCGCCAACCTCTCCTGTCGCACCGCCATCTCCATCCATTGCTACGGCGTCGGCTTCGAGCGCTTCGGCCAGGATGTGAACGAGGTGCACGCCGCCTGAGGCTGCGGCCGCATCGTCGCGCCTGACCCCTTCCCCCTGGGCGAGGTGCCGCCGCCCCTGTAGCCTGGGCGCGTGACAGGCGCCGCCCGCAACCTCATCCTCGGGCTCAGCCTCGGCCTTGCCGCCACCTTCACCTGGGGCGGGCAGGCGGTGGTGGCGCGCATCGGCGTCACCGGCGGCTACAGCCCGCTGGATCTCGTCGCGCTGCGCTACCTGGCCGCGGCGGCGGTCCTGGCCCCCTTCGCGTGGCGGGCACGCGCGGTGCTGGCCGGCATCGGGCCGCGGCGGCTGCTGGCCCTGGCGCTGACCGGCGGCGCCGGCAACGCGCTGCTGATGAACTGGGGCCTCACCATGGCGCCGGCCAGCCATGGCGGCACCATCGCGCCCATCATGGCGGCGGTCAGCGGCGTGCTGCTGGCCATTCCGCTGCTCGGCGAATGGCCGACGCGCGGGCGCATCCTCGCCCTCGGCATCATCATCGCCGGCGTCCTGCTGATCGGCTGGGACGGCATCGGCGGCCTGCATCCCGGCGCCTGGCGGGGCGACCTGATCCTGGTCGCGGCGGGCATCAGCTGGGGCTCCTTCACGCTGCTGCTGCGCCGCTGGCGCATCCCGGCACTGCCCGGCAATGCCGCGCTGTGCGTCGTCTCGGCGGCGCTGCTTCTGCCGCCCTGGCTGCTGACCGGCTTCGGCGCGGTGCCGCATTTGCCCTGGCAGGGCGCGGCGTGGCAGGCCTTCGCGCAGGGGGTGATGACCTCGGCCGTGGCCACCACGCTCTACGCCCGCTCGGCCGAGCTGCTGGGCGCCACGCGCGCCTCCTGCCTCACGGTGATGGTGCCGGTCTGCGCGGTGGTGTTGGCGGCGCTGGTGCTGGCCGAGCCGTTGGGCCTCGCAAAGCTGGGGGGCGTGGCGCTGGCAGTGGGCGGCATGCTCGCCGCCGTGCTGTTCACCGGCCGCCGCGCGGGCTGATACGCGCCCTCAGGCGCCTTCGGGGTTCGGCTCCCGCGCCCAGCGCGGCATGGCGCAGCCGGCCAGCGCGGCCATGCGGTCCCGCGCCAGCAGGCGTTCGCGCGTCAGCCGGCGGATGAGGGTTTCGTCAGGGTCCGGCCGCGCGCGCTCGACGGCGATCAGCCGCTCGAGATCCGCATGCCGCGCCGCCAGCCGGCCCATCAGGAACCCGCCCGGCGCAATACTCCCCTCCATGACCTCCCATCCTCCAAGACCCGTCGCTGCGCGGGGGCGCGGCGGCACCGTGAGGGGCGGGTCTCGACCTCAGGCCGGGGGGCCTGGGACGATGAACCCGCCTTAATGTTAAGAGGCTGGCCCTGCCTGATGACGATTTCAAGGCAATTCGCGCAGCCCCGCCTGAAACGCCGTTCCTAGGGTATGGCGATCGGCAGCGGCATGCGCTCCACCATCACCTGCACGCCCTTCACGCCGGCCACCTGCTCGGCCAGCACGTGCAGCGCGCGCTTCACCTCGTCATTCCGGCAATAGCCGTGGAACAGCACCACGCCGTCCTTCACGTCCGGGAAGATGAAGAAGGCGTCGATCCAGGGCTGCTCGCGCATCGCACGCAGCACGTCCTGGCGAATGCGCTCATCCGTCGCGTCCGCGGCCAGCATCTCGGCCGGCTGCATCAGCGCGCGGATCAGGTCGGCGCGCGAGACGATGCCCAGCAGCTTGCCGTCCTCCACGATGGGCACCCGGCGGATCTGGCGGTCTTCCATCAGATGCGCCACCTCGGCGATCGGCGCATCCGGCCCGGCGGTCACCATGCCGCGCGTCATCACATCGGCGGCCGTCCGGCCATGCGTGCGAGCGAAGCGCTTCGCCTGCGCCGAGGCCGTCTCGAACAGCGTTGCCACCCAGGATCGCGGCTCGTCGGCCGGCGCGGCCAGGCGGCGCAGCAGGTCGCCCTCCGTCACCATGCCGAGCAACTGGCCCGCGCCGTCCACCACCGGCGCACCGGAAATGCCGCGCTCGGCGAAGGTGCTGGCCACGACGCTGATGGGCGTGGTGGGTGGAAAACGGATAGGGTCGGGTGTCATCACATCGCGTGCGATCATGGCAGCTTCGCTTCCTCCGGGTCATTGCAGCCCTTGCTCGAAGAAGTGCGCCGCCGCCGCGCGGAATTCAAGGACGCGGCGTCACCGCCGCCCAGCTGGTGGTGACATGCGCGCAGGGCTCCTCCGCGCCTTCTGCGCGCAGGAAGATTTCGCCATAGGCTAGGCTGCGCCCGCGCTTGATGACGCGCGCCTCGGCCAGCAGCGCCCCCGGCCGCGGCGCGCGCAGGAATGTGATCGAGAGCGTCGCCGTCAGGCTTTCGTCCCGCCCCTCGGTCAGCGAGAGCAGCGCCGCCCACATCGCCACATCGGCAAGCCCCATCATGGCGGGGCCGGAGACCGTGCCGCCCGGGCGCAGCAGGTCCTCGCGCTGCGGCAGGCGCAGCGTGGCGCGGCCATCGGCCGCTTCCAGCACCTCGATCCCCCAGGCAGCGGCGAGTGGCACGCCCTGCCGCACGCGGTGCTGCATCGCCTCGAGAGGCGTCATGGCAGGGCCTCGAGAGGCGTCATCGCCCCGCCACCACGCGGCCGATGCAGGGGTTGCGGCCGATCCAGTAGCAGAGCTCCGCCGGGCGGCTCACGCCGAACAGCGCGAAATCCGCGCGCAGCCCCGGCGCCAGCACGCCGCGATCGGCCAGACCCAGCGCGGCGGCCGCGTGAACAGTGACGCCGCGCAGCGCCTCCGCGACCGTCATCCGGAACAGCGTGCAGCCCATGTTCAGCGTCAGCAGCAGCGAAAGCAGCGGCGCCGAGCCCGGATTGTGGTCGGTGGCGAGTGCGAGGCGCAGCCCCGCCGCGCGCATCGCGGCGATGTCGGGCCGCTGTGTTTCGCGGATGAAGTAGAAGGCGCCGGGCAGCAGCACGCCCACCGTGCCGGCGCGTGCCATGGCGCCCAGCCCCTCGGCATTCGCATATTCGATGTGGTCGGCCGAGAGCGCGCCGAAGCGCGCCGCCAGCGCCGCGCCGCCATCGTCGCGCAGCTGGTCGGCATGCAGCTTCACGCGCAGCCCGGCCCGCTGCGCGGCGGCGAACACCAGCGCTGTCTCCTCCGGCGTGAATGCGATGGCGCTGTCGGTGAAGGCGTCCACCGCATCGGCCAGGCCCTCGGCGGCGATGGCGGGGATGATCGCCTGCGCCACATGCGCCGCGAAATCCGCGCGCCGCCCGGCGAATTCCGGCGGCACCGCATGCGCGGCGAGGCAGGTGGTGGCCACCGTCACCGCGCGCTGCGTGCCCAGCCCGCGCGCCGCGCGCAGCATCCGCGCCTCGGTGGCGAGGTCGAGGCCGTAGCCCGACTTCACCTCGATGGTGGTGACACCCTCGGCCAGCAGCGCATCGAGCCGCGGCAGCGCGCCGGCGAGCAGTTCATCCTCGCCCGCCGCGCGCGTCGCCTGCACGGTGGAGAGGATGCCACCGCCCGCCTTGGCGATGGCCTCGTAGCTCGCGCCCTCCAGCCGCATCTCGAATTCGCGCGCACGGTTGCCGCCATAGACCAGATGCGTGTGGCAATCGATCAGCCCGGGCAGAATCCAGGCGCCGTCGCAGCGCGTGGTCTCGCGCGCGTTGCCCGGCAAATCCGCCCGCGGGCCGACCCAGGCGATGGTGCCGCCCGTTACGGCGATGGCCCCATCCTCGATCACGCCGAGCCCGCCATCGGCCATGGTGCACAGCCGCGCATCCAGCCAGACGCGGTCGAACATCAATGCGCCAGCTCCACCAGCGCGGCGAAGCGCCCGCGTTCCACCAGCCGCTTCGCCGCCACGATGTCGGGCGCCATCACGCGGTCCTGCTCCCACGGCGCGGCCACCTCGCGCAGCGCCGCCAGCGCGGCCTCGATGGCCGGCGAGGAGCGCAGCGGGCGGTGGAAGCCGATGCCTTGGCCCGCCGCCAGCAACTCGATGGCCAGGATGGTGGCCAAGTTGTCGGCCATCTCGGAAAGCCGCAGCGCCGCACCCGTCGCCATGCTGACATGGTCTTCCTGGTTGGCGCTGGTCGGCAGGCTGTCCACGCTGCGCGGCGCGGCCAGCGCCCGGTTCTCGGCCACCAGCGCGGCGGCGGTGACCTGCGCGATCATGAAGCCGGAATTGATGCCGCCCTCCGCCACCAGGAAGGCCGGCAGGCCGGACACCACGGGATCGGTCAGCAGCGCGATGCGCCGTTCGCTGATGGCGCCGAGCTCGGCGATGGCCAGCGCGATGGTATCGGCCGCGAAGGCCACCGGCTCGGCATGGAAATTCCCGCCCGAGAGCACCTCGCCCTCGGCCGTCACCAGCGGGTTGTCGGTCACCGCATTGGCCTCGCGCCCCAGCACCGCGGCGGCGTGATCCAGCAGATCGAGGCAGGCGCCGGCCACCTGCGGCTGGCAGCGCAGCGAATAGGGGTCCTGCACCCGCGCATCGCCATCGCGATGGCTGTCGCGGATGGCGCTGCCCGCCATCAGCGCGCGCAGCGTGGCGGCGCAGCGGATCTGCCCGGGCTGGCCGCGCAGCGCATGGATGCGCGCATCGAAGGGCGTGTCGCTGCCGCGCGCGGCATCCACGCTCATGGCACCGGCGATCAGCGCGGTGCGCAGCAGGTCCTGCGCGGCGAACAGCCCGGCCAGGGCGATGGCGGTGCTCACCTGCGTGCCGTTCAGCAGCGCCAGACCCTCCTTCGGCCCCAGCACCTGAGGCGAAAGGCCGGCCATGGCCAGCGCCTGCGTGCCATCCAGCACGCTGTCCCGGTGGAAGGCCTCGCCCTCGCCGATCAGCACCAGCGACAGATGTGCCAGCGGCGCGAGGTCGCCCGACGCCCCCACCGAGCCCTTGGCCGGGATGGCGGGCAGCACGTCATGCGCCAGCAGCGCCAGCAGCGCCTCGATCACCTCCGGCCGGATGGCGGAGGCGCCGCGCGCCAGCGACATCGCCTTCAGCGCCAGCACCAGCCGCACCACCGGCGCGGGCAGATAGGGGCCGATGCCGGCGGCGTGGCTGCGGATCAGGTTCAGCTGCAGTTGCGCCAGCCGCGCCGGGGGAATGCGCGTGCCCGCCAGCTTGCCGAAGCCGGTGTTTACGCCATACAGCGCCTCGCCCGTCGCCAGCCGCGCATTCAGCGCATCCACGCTGCGGCTGGCCACTGCGCGCCATCCCGGCGCCAGTTCCAGCCCGCCGCCGGCCATGATGGCGCGCAGCTGCGCCAGCGTCGCTTCACCGGGCGTGATCATGCGAGGAAGGGCAGGTCGAGCCCCTGCTCCCGCGCGCAGTCGATGGCGATGTCGTAGCCCGCATCGGCGTGGCGCATCACGCCCGTCGCGGGGTCGTTCCACAGCACGCGCTTGAGGCGCCGCGCCGCATCGGGCGTGCCATCCGCCACGATCACCATGCCCGAATGCTGGCTGAACCCCATGCCCACGCCGCCGCCATGATGCAGCGAAACCCAGGTGGCGCCAGACGCCGTATTCAGCAGCGCGTTCAGCAGCGGCCAGTCCGACACCGCGTCGGAGCCATCCCGCATCGCCTCCGTCTCGCGGTTCGGCGAGGCGACGGACCCGCTGTCCAGGTGGTCGCGCCCGATCACCACGGGCCCGATCTCGCCCCGCGTCACCATCTCGTTGAAGGCGAGGCCCAGGCGATGCCGCTGGCCGAGGCCCACCCAGCAGATGCGCGCCGGCAGCCCCTGGAAGGCGATGCGCTCGCGCGCCATGTCCAGCCATCGATGCAGATGCGGGTCGTCGGGGATGAGTTCGCGCACCTTGTCGTCGGTCTTGCGGATGTCCTCGGGATTGCCGCTGAGTGCTGCCCAGCGGAACGGCCCGACGCCGCGGCAGAACAGCGGGCGGATATAGGCCGGCACGAAGCCCGGGAAGTCGAAGGCGTTGGCCAGCCCCTCCTCCTTCGCCATCTGCCGGATGTTGTTGCCGTAGTCCATCACCACCGCGCCGCGCGCCTTGAGATCGAGCATCGCTTGCACATGCGGCACCATCGAGCGCTTCGCGGCGGCGGCGACGGCGTTCGGATCGCTCTCGCGCTTCGCTTCCCACTCGCCGAGGCTCCAGCCGGCGGGCAGGTAGCCATTCGCCGGGTCATGCGCGCTGGTCTGGTCGGTGACGATGTCCGGCACCACGCCGCGGCGCACCAGCTCGGGGAACACCTCCGCGGCATTGCCCAGCAGGCCCACGCTGATGGCGCGGCGCTCGGCGCAGGCGGCGCGGATCATCGCAAGCGCAGTGTCAAGATCGTCGGCGCGATGGTCGAGGTAGCGCGTCTCCAGCCGCTTCTCGATGCGCGAGGGCTGGCATTCCACCGCCAGCACGCAGGCGCCGGCGAACACGCCCGCCAGCGGCTGCGCCCCACCCATGCCACCCAGCCCGGCGGTGAGGATCCACCGCCCCGCCAGGTCGCCGCCGAAATGCTGACGCCCGGCCTCCACGAAGGTCTCGTAGGTGCCCTGCACGATGCCCTGGCTGCCGATGTAGATCCAGCTGCCGGCCGTCATCTGGCCGTACATCATCAGGCCCTTGCGATCGAGCTCGTTGAAATGCTCCCAGGTGGCCCAGCGCGGCACCAGGTTGGAATTGGCGATCAGCACGCGCGGCGCATCGGCATGCGTCGGGAACACGCCCACCGGCTTGCCCGACTGCACCAGCAGCGTGTGCTGCTCGTCCAGCCGCTTCAGCACGGCGATGATGCGCTCATAGCTGTCCCAGTCCCGCGCCGCGCGGCCGATGCCGCCATACACCACGAGGTCGCCGGGCTTCTCCGCCACCTCGTCGTCGAGGTTGTTCATCAGCATCCGCATCGCCGCCTCGGTGGTCCAGTGCCGGCAGTTGAGGTCGAGCCCGCGCGGGCTGCGGATATGCGGGGCGTTGCGGCGACGCGGATCGGTCATGGCGGGGCTTTCGAGGCTCGGACGTGGCGCAAGCGCCGGCCGATGCCGGCCTCGCGCGCCTGCCTCACCATGGCATGGCCGGCCGCCGCCGCCGAGAGTGGAATCCGGCCCGGCCCGCCGCCCCGTTGCGGAACGCCGCGCGATCGTCCATGCCACGTGCCGAGGATCAAGGCCCCGACAACCAAGGAGCGCGCATGGCACGCTGGATCGCCGCGATGGCGCTGCTGCCCGAGGGCTGGGCGAAGGACGTGCTGATCGAGGCCGATGCCGCCGGCCGCATCACGGCGGTCGCACCCGGCGCGGCCGCGCCGGGCACCGCGCGGCGCCTGCCCGGGCACGTCATCCCGGGCGTGCCGAACCTGCACTCCCACGCTTTCCAGCGCGCCATGGCAGGTGGTGCGGAGCGCCGCAGCCCCGCCGGGCAGGACAGCTTCTGGACCTGGCGCGAGACGATGTACCGCTTCGTCGGCCGCTTCACGCCGGAGGATGCCGAGGCCGTGGCCGCGCAGCTTTATGTCGAGCTGCTGGAACACGGCTTCACCGCGGTGTGCGAATTCCACTACCTGCACCACCAGCCCAACGGCACGCCGCATGCCGATTTGGCCGAGATGGCGAAGCGGCACATCGCGGCGGCGCGGCGCGCGGGCATCGGCCTCACCATGCTGCCCTCGCTCTATCGCCATGGCGGCATCTTCGGCGTGCCGCCGCATGACGGCCAGCGCCGCTTCCTGAACGACCTCGACGGCTTCTGGCGCATCGTCGAGGGCGCGCGCGCGGCGATGGGCGAGGATCCGCAGATGGCGCTGGGCCTCGCGCCACATTCGCTGCGCGCCTGCACGCCCGAGATGCTGCACGCCATCGCCAGCTTCGCGGGGCCGCTGCACATCCACGCCGCCGAGCAGCCGAAGGAAGTGGCGGAATGCCTCGCCGCCACCGGCCAGCGCCCGGTGCAATGGATGCTCGCGAACCTGCCCCTCGATGCGCGCTGGGTGCTGATCCACGCCACGCACATGACGCCGTCGGAAATCGCGGGCCTGGCCGCCACGGGCGCCATCGCCGGCCTCTGCCCCTCCACCGAGGCCTCGCTCGGCGATGGCACCTTCGCGCTGCCCGCCTTTCTCGGCGCCGGCGGGCGCTTCGGCATCGGCACCGACAGCCATGTCGGCACTGCGCCGAACCTCGAATTGCGCCAGCTGGAGACCAGCCAGCGGCTGCGCGACCATGCCCGGGCCGTGGCCACCGGCGCCGAGAACCCGCACCCCGGCCGCACGCTGCTGGATGCCGCGCTGGCCGGCGGCGCGCAGGCCAGCGGCCGCGCCCTCGGCGCCATCGCGCCGGGGATGCGCGCCGATCTGGTGGAGCTGGACGAGACGCACCCGAATCTGCTCGGCCGCAGCGGCGATGCGGCGCTCGATGCCTGGGTGTTCGGCGGGCAGGGGGCTGCGGTGCGCAGCGTGGTCTGTGGCGGGCGCATGGTGGTGGAGGCCGGGCGGCATCTGCACGCCGCGGCGATCCGGGACGAATTCGGCAAGGCGATGCGGAGGTTGCTGGCATGAGCGGGAAGCTGGACGGACAGGTGGCGATCATCACCGGCGGCAGCCGCGGCATCGGCCGCGCCATCGCGCTGCTGTTCGCGCGCGAGGGCGCCGACGTGGCCTTCTGCCACCTGCACGATCCCGAAGGCGCGGCCGAGGTCTCGGTCGGCATCGCGCAGCTGGGCCGCGCCTGCTTCGAACGTGCGCTGGACGTGGCCGACCTGCCGGCGCTGCGCGGCTTCATCGCCGATGCGCAGGCCGCGCTCGGCCCCTGCGACATCCTGGTGAACAATGCCGGCCTCAACCTGCGCGGCGCGATCGAGACCATCACCGAGGCGATGTTCGACCGCGTGCTGGATGTGCATGTGAAGGCCAGCTTCTTCGCCACCCAGGCGGTGTGGCCGGTGATGGTGGCGCGCCGCCGCGGCCGCATCATCACCACCGCCTCGCAGCTGGGCTTCAAGGGTGCGGCGAACATCGTGCCCTACTGCACCGCCAAGGCCGCGCTGATCGGCTTCACCCGCGCACTCGCATACGAGGGCGCGCCGCTGGGCATCCTGGTGAACGCCATCGCGCCCGGCCCGGTGGTGAGCGACCTGACGGCGCAGCTCGGCCCCGACTGGGCAGCGCGCACCGGTGCCAAGCTGCCGCTCGGCCGCGTCGGCCAGCCGGAGGAGATCGCCGCCGCCGCGCTACTGCTGGCATCCTCGCCGGGCGGGGATTTCTTCGTGGGCGCCACGCTCTCGCCCAATGGCGGAGACATCATGCATTGATCCGCACGCTCAGCGCCGCCGAGGCCGAAGCCGCCATCGCATGGGCTGCCGCCGAGGGCTGGAATCCCGGCCCGGCCGACCTGCCCTGCTTCCTGGCGCAGGATTCGGGGCTGTTCCTCGGCGCGGTGCAGGATGGCGCGCTGCTGTCGGTGATCTCCGCCACCCGCTACGCGGCGGAATTCGGTTTCATCGGCTTCTACATCGCCCGGCCCGAGGCGCGCGGGCAGGGCCATGGCATGGCCGTGTGGCGCGCCGCCATGGCGCAGCTGGCGGGCCGGCTTGTGGGCCTCGACGGCGTGGTGGCGCAGCAGGCGAATTACCGGAAGTCGGGCTTCGCGCTGGCCTGGAATAACATCCGCTTCGGCGGCCCCGCGCCCGCGCTGCGCGCGCCCGCCGCCGAGATCGTGCCGGCGACGCCGGCCGACCTGCCGGCCATCGCCGCACTCGACGCCACGGTGTTTCCGGCGCCGCGCCCTGCCTTCCTGCGCGCCTGGATCGCCGCCCCCGGCCATGTCGCGCTGGTGCTGCGGCGGAATGGTGAAATGCGCGGCTTCGGCGTGATCCGCCCGGCGGTGAGCGGCCACAAGATCGCACCGCTGGTGGCCGAGGATGCGGCGGATGCGGAAGCGCTGCTCGCCGCGCTGCTGGCGCGCGTGGATGCGCAGCAGGTCTTCCTCGACGTGCCGGAGCCGCAGCGCGAGGCGGTGCGGCTCGCCGAGCGCCTCGGCCTCACGCCGGTGTTCGAGACGGCGCGGATGTACACCGGCCCCGCGCCGGCGCTGCGCCTCGATCGCATCTTCGGCATCACCAGCTTCGAGCTGGGCTAAGGCGTGAACAACCAGGTCGCGAAGCCGTAGTATACCGGCAGCCCGACCAGCAGGTTGAACGGAAAGGTCACGCCCAGCGAGGCCGTGAGGTAGATGCCCGGGCTGGCCTCCGGCAGCGCCGCGCGGCAAGCCGCCGGCGCGTCGATGTAGGAGGCGCTGGCGCAGATCGCGCCCAGCACGAAGGCGCCGCCGAGCGAAAGCCCCACCATCCAGCCCAGCCACACGCCCGCCAGCCCGAACACCACCGGGGCGACGATGGCGAAGCTCGTCATGAACACGCCGACCTCGGCGAATTGGCGGATCTGGCGCGCCGCCGTCATGCCCATCTCCAGCAGGAACAGCATCAGGAAGCCGCGGAACATGGTCTCGTAGAAGGGCGCGATGCGCTGCCAGTCGGGCTCCGTCGCCAGCGCGCCGATCACCATGCCGCCGCTCAGCAGCAGGATGCCCCGCCCGCGCAGCGTATCGGCCAGCAATTCGCTGAGCCGCATGGTGCCGGTCTTCCGCCCCATCGCGGCGCGCGCGATCAGCAGCGCGATGATCACGCCGAACTCCATCAGCGCCACCACCGCCGTCAGGAAGCCCTCGCTCGGCGTGTCCATGGCGCGGGCGAAGGCGATGGCGGCGAAGAAAGTGACGGTGGAGACCGATCCGTAATGCGCCGCCACCGCCGCCGCATTGGCGATGTCGAAGCCGCCGAGGCGCCGCAGCACCACATAGGTCACCACCGGGATCGCCACCGTGATCAGCGCCGTCGCCGCCAGCAGCCCGCTGATATCCGCCAGCTGCACCTTCGCCAGCTCGCGCCCGCCGGTCAGGCCGATGGAGAACAGCAGGTAGATGGACAGCAGCTTCAGCACCGCTTCCGGCAGTTCCAACTCGGATCGGATGAAGCCCGCCACGGCGCCGAGCGCGAAGGCCAGCACGATGGGCGAGAGCAGGTTGGTCAGCAGCAGGTCGAAGCCGGGCATGGCGGGGTCCTCCGTGGGAGGCCGTTTCGCCCGGGCCGCGTCATGGGAAAAGTCGGATTATTGCAATGCGTGATATTGAATGAATCAATATCGTGGGTCAGCCGCCCCGCGCCCAGGGGTTGCCCGCGGCCGGCTGTGCCGCCCGCGCCGCCTGCACCATCAGCATCTCGCCCAGATTCTCCTGCGTCAGCAGGCCGAGCAACCGCCCCGCGCCATCCACCACGCCGATCGGCCCCGCCGCCTCGGCCATCCGCGCCATGCCCTCGGCCAGCGGCGCGCGGTGATGCACGCAGGGCACCTCGCCGCGCAGCGCCCCGCCCACCGCCGCACCCGGCCCCTCGTTCTGCAGGGCGCGCAGCATGTCGCTGCGCGTCAGGATGCCGCTGAGGCGCCCGGCCGCATCCAGCACCGGGAAATCCGCCTGCGCGCTGCGCAGCAGGGCATCCACCGCCACGCCGATGGTGGCATCCGCGGGCAGCGTCTCGAAGCGCGTCAGCATCGCATCGGCCACGATCAGCCCGCGCGCCAGGTCGCGCATCTGCACGTCCTGGTCCTCGGCCGCGGCACCCAGCCAGACGAAGACCGCCACCAGCACCAGCAGCGCCGCGCCGTTCAGCAGCCCGACCAGCCCCAGCAGCACCGCCACCGCCTGGCCCACCGTGGCGGCGATCCGCGTGGCGCGCCGGAAGCCCAGCTTCCAGGCCAGCACCGCGCGCAGCACGCGCCCGCCATCCATCGGGAAGGCTGGCACCAGGTTGAACAGCACGAGCGAGACATTCACCCAGAATAGCCGCGCCACCGGGTCCTGCCCCACATCATGCAGCCCGGCCACCATCTCCACCGGCGGAATGCCGCCCAGCAGCAGCGCCAGCAGCAGCGCGATCACCACGTTCACCGCCGGCCCTGCCAGCGCCACCACCAGCTCCTCCGCCGGCTTCTCGGGAATACGCTCCAGCCGCGCCACGCCGCCGATCGGCAGCAGCGTGATGTCTGGTGTCTTCACGCCATAGCGGCGTGCGGCGAAGACATGGCCGAATTCATGCAGCAGCACGCAGGCGAACAGCACGCAGATGAACACCACGCCCTGGATCGCCGCCGCCAGGCCGCCCGCCATGCCCGCCGCCGCGGCCACCCAGGCCAGCAGCAGCAGGAAGGTGAGGTGCAGGCGCACCTCGGTCCCCGCCACGCGGAACAGCCCGACCGACCACGACATGCCGCCTCAGCTGCCCGGCTGCAGCGTGGGGCGCAGCCGTGCCACGTCGAAGCCCTGCGCCCGGGCGATCGCCTCGGCCGCCGCGCGGTCGGCCGGCGCCATGGCGGGGGTGCGCGACAGCAGCCACAGGAGCTTCCGCCCCGGCGAGCCCACCACCGCCCAGCGATACTCAGGGTCCAGCCCGATCACCCAGTAGTCGCCGTAGAACGGCCAGAAGAAGGACACGCGCAGCCGGCCATTGCCGCTGCCCGGCACGGCATAGGCGCTGGCCCGCGCGATGCGTTCCTCGCCGCGGTCGAGGCAGCGGTTGGTGACGCCGATGGTGCCATCGGCGCGCGCCTCGTAGGTGGCGATGGTGCCTTCGCAGGTGCGCCCGCCGCCATCCTGGAAGCTGTTGGGCAGGCGCGCGATTTCGTACCACGCGCCGGCGTAGCGCGCCAAATCCACCGCGGGCACGGTGGCCGGCGTGCCGGGCCCGGGCTGCGTCGCGCAGGCGCCCAGCAGCAGCAGCGCCGCGGCGATCAGGCTTCTCATGGGATGATTCCTTCCGGCAGGGCCTGCACATGGTCAAACACCGCGCCAGCCGTGGTGATCCACACCTGCTCGCGATGCTGCGCGATCTCGGCCAGGGCGCGGCGGAGATGCCGCAGCCGGTAGGGCTGCCCGACGATGTAGGGGTGCAGCGCGATGCCCATCACCTGCGGCAGCCCGTCCTGCGTCTGGCGCAGCCGCTCGTGGAAATCATCCACGATCATCGCGGCGAAGCTCTCGGCCGAATCCTTGCGCGCGACGATGGCCGGGATGTCGTTCACCTCCTGCGGGTAGGGCACCGCCAGCAGGCGTCCCGCGCGCGTCGCCATCCACACCGGCGCGTCATCGGCGCACCAGTTCAGCGTGTAGCGATAGCCCGCCTCGGCCAGCAGGTCGGGCGTGGCGGTGCTCTCGGCGATCCAGGGGCTGAGCCAGCCGCGCGGCGCCTGCCCCTCATGCCGCGCGATGGCCGCGGTCGATTCGGCGATCAGCGTGCGTTCCTCGGCCTCGGGCAGCATGGATTGCCGCTCGGAATTGCTGCGCCCATGCCCCGCCATCTCGTCGCCGCGGGCGCGATGCGCGGCCACCAGCTCGGGCGCATAGTCGTACATCGCGCTGTTCAGCAGCACCGTGGCGGGGAAGCGGAGCTCATCCATCAGCTCCAACAACCGCCAGGCGCCCACGCGGTTGCCATAGTCGCGCCAGGCGTAGTTCAGCACGTCGGGCTGCCGCCCCGCGCCGCTGTTGGGCCCGGGGGCGAGCTCGGCGCCCAGCCCCTCGCCGAAGGCGAAATGCTCGAGGTTGACGCCGAGATACACCGCCAGCCGCGCCCCCCCGCGTCCCCCGCCCGGCCAGGCATAGGGCGTGCGGCCCGGCCAGCCGGCATAGGTGTAGCGTCCATGGGTGGGCAGCATCGGCAACTCCCGCGATCTCGCCGGCAGCTTGGGCGATTCGCGCCCTTCGGCAAGTCTCGGCCGGCCCGCCTTGCGCGCCCGGGGGTGGGATGACCGCCGCGCGGCCCTGTCCTATGGTTTCGCAGCATGGCGAGACGAACACAGGGGGCGGATGGCGCTGGCGCGCTGCTGACGCGCGAGGCGAGGCGGGCGCGCGCCGGGCTCGCGTTGCCCGTGGCGCTGGGCCTCGGCCAGGTGGCGATCGGCATCGCCCAGGCTTGGCTGATTGCCCTGCTGCTGGCCGCGCTGCTGGGCTTCGGCAGCGCCGGTTGGGGCGAGCTGGCGGCCGCCGCGGCGCTGACGCTGCTCTCCGCCGGCTTCGGCATCGCCCAGGAACGCGCGCTGGTGGCGGCCGGGGAGGCCGCGAAGGGCCGGCTGCGCGCCGCCGTCTTCCAGCGGCTGCTGGCCACCGGCGCCGAGGATGGCCGCCCGGTGGGTGAACGCGCCGCGCTGGTGGTGGACCGAATCGAGGCGCTGGAGGGCTTCCTCACGCGCTGGCTGCCGGCCGCCATGCTGGCCATCGCCGGGCCGCTGCTGGTGGCCGCCGCCGCCGCGCTGGTGGACCCGACCAGCGCGCTGATCCTGCTGCTGGCGGGGCTGCTGGTGCCGGTGGCCATGGCGCTGACGGGCATCGGCGCGGCTCAGGCCAGCCGCCGCCAATTCGCCGCCCTCGGCCAGCTCTCCGGCCGCTTCCTCGACCGCATGCGCGGCCTGCCCACCCTGGTGCTGTTCCGCCGGCAGGAGGACGAGGCGCGCGCCCTGGGTGCCGCGGCCGAGCAGCTGCGGCTACGCACCATGAAGGTGCTGCGCGTGGCCTTCCTCTCCTCCGCCTCGCTGGAATTGCTGGCCGCGGCGGCCATCGCCTGCCTCGCCATCCGCCACGGAGCGATCCTCGGGCTGAACCACCCGGACCCGGCCGTCGCCATCTTCTGCCTGTTGCTGGTGCCGGCCTTCTTTGCGCCGCTGCGCAGCTTCGCCCAGGCCTATCAGGAACGCCTCTCGGCCCGCGGCGCCGCGGCCGACCTCGCCCCCCTGCTGGCCGAGGACGACGCCGCGCCCGGCCTTCTTCTTGAGGAGATGCCTGGCCGGCTGGTGGTGACCTTCCAGGATGTGCGCCTCAGCTACGACCCCACGCGCCCGCCCGCGTTGGATGGCCTGTCCTTCCGCGTGCTGCCCGGCGAGACGCTCGTGCTGGCTGGCGCGTCCGGTGCCGGCAAATCCTCAGTGCTGCGGCTGCTGATGGGCTTCCGCCGCCCCGATTCGGGCCGCATCGCGCTGAACGGCCAGGACGCCACGCTGCTGGCCCCCGCCGAGCTCCGCCGCCTGACGGCCTATGTCGGCCAGCGCGCGCATCTGTTCCGCGCGACGCTGCGGCAGAACATCGCCATGGCCCGGCCCGAGGCCACCGCTTCCGAGGTGGAGGCCGCCGCCGAGGCCGCGCGCGTGATGGATTTCGCCAAGGCGCTGCCGCAGGGCCTGGATACGCTGGTGGGCGAGGGTGGCTTCGGCCTCTCGGGCGGGCAGGCGCAGCGCGTTGCCGTGGCGCGCGCCTTCCTGCGCGATTCGCCGCTGGTGCTGCTCGACGAGCCGACGGCGCATCTCGACCCCGGCACCGAGGCCGAGGTGCTGGACAGCCTGCGCCGCCTGTGTGCCGGGCGCACCGCCATCATCGCCAGCCATTCCCGCGCCGCGCAGCGCAGCCTGGGCCGGGTGCTGGAGATCGAGGCCGGCCGCGCGCTCGGCCAGCGGATGGCCGGCGAATGAGGATAGCCCCACGCAGTTCCTGTCTGCGGCCCGCAGGGCCGAGCGCCCGAATGGGCGCCGCCGCCTATGCGGCGCAGCCAAGGGCCGCGGATGCGGCCCGCCCGGCGCATGAGGGTCACGAAGGTGAAACCTTCGTGTTCTGGATATGATCGCCGACCTCTGGCGCGTGCTGGGCCTGTGGCGAAGCCGCGCCGGCTGGCTGTTCGCCGGGCTTGCCATCGCCGCCGCCGCCGCGCTGGCCGGGCTCGCGCTGCTTGGGCTCGCAGGCCGCGGCGTCACCGAGGGCGTGACCGAGGCGACGATCTTCGCCGGCGGCGCGGCGGCGCTGTTCTGGCTGCGCCCCTTCGTCGTACTGCGCCCGCTGGCCCGCTATTTCGAGCGCCTGGTCACCCACGCCGCCACCTTCCGGGCCATCGCCGATACCCGCGTGTGGTTCTTCCGCCGCCTGGCCGAGCGCCTGCCCGCCGGCCTCGGCTTCCGCCGCGCCGGCGACCTGCTGGGCCGCCTGGTCTCCGACATCGATGCGCTGGACCGCGTCTATCTCGGCGCGCTGGTGCCGGGCGTGGCGGCGCTGGCTTCGGTGGTGGTCATCGCGTTGCTGCTCGGCGTCATCGCGCCGCTGCTGGCGGCGATGGTCGCACTGCCGCTGGCGCTGGCGCTGCTGCTGCCGCCGCTGCTCGCACCCGGCGCGGCCGCCGCCGGGGGGCGCGTCGCCGCCGGCCAGGGCGCGCTGCGCGCCGCCGTGGTGGACCCCCTGACCGGCATCGAGGACACGCTGGCCGCCGGCGCCGAGGGTCGCGCCGCTTCGCGCGTGGCGGCCGAGGGGGCGGCGCTGGGCGAGGCGCAGCGCGGGCTGGCGCGCCGCGGCGCGTGGTCCGGCGCGGCGGGCATCGTGCTGACCCAGGCCGCCATGCTGGGCGCGCTGGCCTATGGGCTGGCGGTGGCCGCGGGCGCGCCCGCCGGCGAGATGCCGGGCGGCGTCGCGGCGGCCGTCTTCGGGCTGTTCCTGGCCATCGCCGCGGCCGAGGCCTTCGGCCTGCTGCCCCGCGCCGGCGCCGCCCTGGCCGCCGCCGGTGCCTCCGCCCGCCGCCTGTTCGAAGCCGCCGATTCGCCTGCCCCCGTGGCCGAGCCCACCAGCCCCGCCGCGCTGCCGCGCGGCCATGCGCTGCGCCTGGAGGGCGTGGGCTTCGCCTGGGCGGCGGACCGCGCGCCGGTGTTCGAGGACCTCACCCTCGACGTGCCGGAAGGCGCGCGCATCGCCCTGCTCGGCCCCTCGGGCATCGGCAAATCCACCCTCACGGCGCTGCTGCTGAAGCTCGCCGCGCCGCAATCCGGGCACATCCTGCTGGGCGGCGTGGACATCGCGACGCTCAGCGGCGATGCCGTGCGCAGCCGCATCGCCTGCCTGACGCAGGATGCGCGGCTGTTCGACGACACGATCGAGGCCAATCTGCGCCTGGCGCAGCCGCAGGCCGAGCCCGCCGCGCTGTGGCAGGCGCTGGACCGCGCCGGCATCGGCGAGGTGGTGCGGGCCCTGCCCGACGGCCTCGCCACGCGCTGCGGCGAGGGCGGCATCCGCTTCTCCGGCGGCCAGGCGCGGCGGCTGGCGCTGGCGCGCGCGCTGCTGACCGACGCGCCCGTGCTCATCCTCGATGAGCCCGCCGCGGGCCTAGACCCCGAGACCGAGCGCGCCTTCCTCGAAACGCTGGACGAGGCGACCGCGGGGCGCAGCGTCATCCTGATCGTCCACCGCCTGATCGGCGTGGAACACCCCAGCCGCATCTTCCGCCTGTTCGGCGGCCGCGCGCTGGCGGCGATGGGCTAAACCACCAAGCGATCCGGCGGCGAGCCCGCCGCCACCCAGCGTGCATGCTGCGCGCGCACGGCCTCCGTCGGCGGATAGAGCCCCGCCATGGCTTCGCCGGCCGCAAGCCGCAGCCGCACCCAGGCCTCCAGCGATTCGCGCGCCTGCAATTCGGTGCTGGCCGCCTCCCAATGCGCGGCGGGGCACACCACCACGCCATCCGCATCCGCCACCACCCAATCGCCCGGGCACACCGTGACGCCGGCGCAGGTGATGGGTAGCCCGTGGTCCACCAGCATCAGCGTGGCCGTGGAGGAGGCCGGCGCCGGGCCGCGATGGACGATCGGCAGGCCGAGCGCGGCGAGCTCCGCCACGTCGCGCATGCCGCCATCGCACACCACGCCGGCGCAGCCGCGCGACAGCAGGCGCGTGGCCAGCATCCCGCCCAGGATGCCCGCCCCCGCATCGCCCTGCGCGTCGATCACCAGCACCGCGCCCGGCGCCACCTGCTCGAAGGCGGCGGCGAAGGGGGCGGCCGGGTTGAAGGGCGAATAGGCCTCGTCGAGGTCCTCGCGCCGCGCCAGGTAGCGCACCGTCGCCGCCGGCCCGGCGAAGCGTGCGCGCGCGGGGTCCAGCGCGCGCAGCCCGCGCATCGCGTGCCGCGCCACGCCGAAGCGCCGCTGCAGGATCGAGGACAGCCCCGCGGTGGGCGGCGACACTAGCTGTTGCGCGGCAGCAGCGGCGTGACGCGCGCCACCACCGCCGCCATCGCCGCCTCGGGCGTCTTCATGCCGAGCACGGCGGCCTCGGCCTCCTCCTTGAAGATGTCGCCGGCGCGCGGCGCCTCGTCGAAGGCGGGCAGCGGCACGCGCGCCACGCGCAGCACGCGGCGCTCCTCATCCGCATAGGGGATGGCCTCGCGGATGCGCGGATCCTCGTAGGTGGAGTTGCGCACCGGCCCGTTGCCGTTCAGCGCCATCGCCAGCGTCGCCGGCTTGCCCAGCATGTGGCGGATGAAGGACCAGGACAGCTCCTTGTTCCGCGCGTTGCGCGGAATCGCCATGCCCCAGAACTCCACCTTCGCGGGCGCCACCTCGAAGCGGCCGCGCAGCGCCTCGGCGGCCGGCACCGCGATGGTGACGAACTTGCCCGGGAAGCGGCTGCGCGCGGGGTCGTTGTAGATGCGGTTGCGGCCCATCGAGTTCAGCGCCATGGCGGCGCGGCCCTGCTGCATCCAGGTGTTCACCTCCTCGCTCTGGATGGTGGCGAAGCTGCGCGGGAAGGCGCCGGCCAGGAACAGCTCGCGCAGCGCGCGGATGGCGTTGAGCATCGGCGGCTGGTCGGCCACCACGCGGAAATCGGCGGTGATGAAATCGCCGTCCCAGGCGCGTGCCAGGTCGATCACGTTGGGGTAGGTGACGCCGGGCATCACGAGGCCCACCACCGGCGTGCCGTCGCTGCGGCGATAGGTGCAGCGGCGCGCGAATTCGAACACCTCCTCGATGCTGCGGGGCGCGCGGTCGATGCCGCGCTCGGCGAAGATCTCGCTGTTGTAGTGCAGGCCGGAGGAGGCGTGGCGCATCGGGATGGCCAGCGTGCTGCCCGCCACCTTCATGCCCTCCATCAGCCCGGGGAAGATGTCGGCCGGGTCCTCCAGCGGCGCGCGCGCCAGGAAGGGCTCCAGCGGCTCGAACAGCTGCGCGGCGCGCGGGGCGACCTGTGTGTTCAGCACGAAGCCGACATCGATGGTGGTGGATGGCAGCGAGGCCTCGCGCTGCAGCCGCTCCCACAAGGGCCCGGTGTCGAAGCTGGTCCATTGCACGGTGTTGCCGGTGGCGCGGCCCCAGGCGGCGGCGCTGTCGCCGCCCTGCGCGCCGGTGGCGACAGTCTGGTGCACGCGATGCGCCAGAAGGTTGAGCGTCGCACCCTGCGCCGCGCCGGGCCGGATGGCGGCGGCGGCCAGCGCGGTGCCCAGCGACGTGCTCAGCGCGGCGCGGCGCGTGATGGCGTTCTTCATGTCGTTGCCTCCCCTTGTTGCGCGGTGAAGATCGCCGCGATGGCGCCTTCCGCCGCGGCGAAATGATCCAGCATCGCGGCGTGCGCGGCATCGGCATCGCGCGCCGCCACGGCGCGCTGCACGCGGGCGTGGCGCTCGAAGGTCACCAGCCAGTCGGCGCGGGTGCGGTTCGCCACGTTGTTCATGCGCTGCATCACGCGCTCGATCACCGGGCGCAGCCCGTGCATCTGCAGCTGCACCAGGCGGTTGCCGGTGAGGCGCGCCAGCGTCTCGTGGAAATCGAGGTCGGCTGCCATCCAGCGCGCGGTGTCGTCCAGCGCGGCCTGCATGGTGGCCAGCGCCGCCGAAAGCTCCTCGATGCCGGCGGGCGTCGCGCGGCGGGCGGCCAGCTGCGCCACCTGCGGCTCCAGCATCCGGCGCAGCTCCACTGCCTCGCGCAGCCCGGCCGCGGTCTCGCCCACGGCGAAGCGCCAGAAGCGGCCGAGCGGTTCGCCCGTCATCGCCACCACGCGCGTGGCGCGGCCCTGGCCGATCTCGACGATGCCGAGTGCGGCCAATTGGCGGATGGCCTCGCGCACCACCTGCTTCGAGACGCCGAAGCGGGCGGCGAGGCGCGCCTCGGAGGGCAGGGCGCCGCCTTCCGGCAGGCGGCCATCCAGGATCGCGCCGGTGAGTTCCGCGAGCACGCCATCGGCCAGGCGCACCGGCGCCAGGGCCTGGGTGGCGAAGAACGGGTCGTCGGCCATCGCATGCTGCATGGGGGCGAGCGTAGCAGCCAAGGGGTCCGCCTTGCAACGTATCAACCTATCCGATAGGTTTCCCGCATGGCCGATGACCTGACGATCCGCTCCGTCACCGCGCACCCGCTGCGCGCCCTGCTGCCCACGGTGCAGCGCACCAGCCAGGGCGACTGGCCGGCGCTGGAGATCGTCATCGTCGAGGTCACCACCGAGAGCGGCCTGGTGGGCATCGGCGAATGCCTCGCGCGGCGCGGTGCGGCCGGCTATGCCCGCTTCATCGACGCCACGCTGGCACCGAAGCTCATCGGCCGCAGCGCGCATGACCGGCGCGCGCTGTGGCATTCCATGCGCATGACCCTCACCGGCCGCACCGGCGGCATGCTGATCGAGGCGATCGCCGGCCTCGACATCGCGCTGTGGGACTTGGCCGGCCAGGCGGCGGGGCAGCCGGTGTGGCGGCTGCTGGGTGGGGTGGGGCGCACGCGCGTGGATGCCTATGCCTCCTCCATCAACTGGTCCGACGATGCGCGCGTGGAGGCCGAGGTGGCGCGCGCTTTGGCGCAGGGCTTCCGCCAGATCAAGGTGAAGATCGGGCGGCCCGTCGAGGATGCGGTGCGGCGCGTGAAGTTCGTGCGGCGCCTCGTGGGCGACGCCATCCTGCTCGGCGCCGATGCCAACTGGATCTACGACGCCGACGACGCGCTGCGGGTGGGGCGCGCCATGGCGGAAGCCGACTACTGGTTCTTCGAGGAGCCGGTGCCGCCCGACGACCACGCCGGCTACCGCCGCCTCGCGCAGCACCTTCCCATCCGCATCGCGGCCGGCGAGAGCGATTTCACCGCGGGCGATTCGGCCGGGCTGGTGGCCAGCCACACGCTAGGCCTGATCCAGCCCGATGTCGCGCGTTCCGGCGGCATCACCGAAACCTGGCGCATCGCCGAGCATGCGGCGATCCATGGCGTCGCCTATGCGCCGCATATCGGCTGGTCCGGCGGCGTGTGTTCCGCCGCCAGCCTGCACCTTGCGGCCGCGGCTGGGAACTTCCTGACCTATGAATGCATGGTGTTCGACAATCCGCTGCGGCAGTCCCTCACCCTGCCGGTGATCGGCGATGTGGGCGGGCTGCGCGATGGCATGCTGGACGTGCCGACTGCACCCGGCCTCGGCGTCACGCTCGACCGCGCCGCGCTCGCCGCCATGACGATCCGCGACTGACGATGCGCGAGACGCTCGCCACGCGCATCGCCCTGCTCGCGCCGACGCAGGGGCTGGTGCTGGCGGTGCTGGTGCTGCCGGCCGGCTTCCTCATCTGGCTTTCGCTGCACAGCTCCTCCTTCGGCGTCGGCGCCAGCTGGGTGGGCTTCGCGAACTACGCGCGCATCCTGGCCGACCCCTATTTCTGGCGCGCGCTGTGGAACACCGCGGTGATCGTGCTGGTGGTGGTGCATGTCGAACTGCTGCTCGGCCTGCTGATGGCGCTGCTGTTCGCCTCCGGCCTGCCGATGCGGCGTCTGATGCTCGCCGTGGTGCTGGCGCCCTATGCGGTGAGCGAGGTGGCCGCCGTGGTGATGTGGCGCTACCTGTTCGACCCCGATGTGGGGCACGTGGCCTATGCGCTGCAGGCGCTCGGGCTGCCGGCCCTCGATTGGGCGGTGAACCCGACGCATGGGCTGGTGCTGGTGGCGCTGCTCAGCGTCTGGCTGCACCTGCCCTTCACCTTCATGATCCTCTACGCCGCGCGGCTGGCCGTGCCGACCGAGCTGTACGAGGCCGCGCGCATCGACGGCGCCAGCGGCTGGCAGGGCTTCCGGCGCGTCACGCTGCCGCTGATCATGCCGGCCATCCTGATCGCGGCGCTGTTCCGCCTGATCTTCGCCTTCCGCCTGTTCAGCGAGGTCTGGCTGCTGACCGGCGGCGGCCCGGCGCGCAGCACCGAGGTGGTGGCGGTGTACCTCTACCTCGAGGCCTTCCGCTACAACGCCTTCGGGCCGGCGGCGGCGACCGGATGGCTGATGGTGCTGGGCAGCCTGCTGCTGGCCGCCCCCTATCTGTGGCGCCTCAAGCGCGAGAGGGCGCGTGATGCGTCGTAGCGCAATCCGCGCCGGGAAGCTTGTGGCGGTGGGCGCGATACTGCTGTGGTCGCTGGCGCCCATCGCGCTGATCCTCAGCGCCTCCTTCAAGCCGGAGCGCGACATCTTCGCCTTCCCGCCGCGGCTCGGCTTCGCGCCGACGCTGGAGCACTACGCGGCGCTGTGGGCGCGCTGGCCGGAATTCTTCGTGGGGCTGGGCAATTCGCTGGTGGTCACGGCGCTGGCCACGGTGCTCGCAGTGGGGGCCAGCCTGTGCTCGGGCTATGCCTATTCGCGCTTCCGCGGCCGCTGGCTGGAGGCCTCGGCCTTCGGGCTGATCGTGGTGCGGCTGGTGCCGCCCATCGTCTGCACGCTGCCGCTGTTCCCCGCGGCCAATGCGCTCGGCCTGCAGGACACGCATGCCTGGCTGGCGCTGCTGTACGCCACCTTCTTCGTCTCGCTGGGCACCTTCGTGATGCGCAGCTTCATCGACCAGATCCCGCGCGAACTGGACGAGGCCGCGGCGGTGGATGGCGCGGGCCGCTTCACCACGCTGTTCCGCATCATCGCCCCGGTCGCCGCGCAGGGCATGCTGGCGGTGGCCGTCTTCGTCATCGTCTATGCGTGGAACGAGTTCCTGTTCGCCTTCATCTTCACCTCCACCCGCGCCAAGACCGCACCGCTGGTGCTGTCGGAGATCGTCGGCAACTTCGACGGCGTGGAGTGGGGCGTGCTGTTCGCCGCGGCGAGCGTGCAGTTGGCGCCGGTGCTGGTCTTCGTCTGGGTGATGCAGAAATACCTGGTGGCCGGGTTGAGCGCGGGGGCCACCAAGGGGTAGCCGCCCGCGCACCCGCGATCAGGGCTTCGGATACAGCGCTTCCATCACGCCGCCCATCCAGAACTCCAGCCCCGCCAGGGTGGGGGTGGTGGGGACGGGGGTTTCGAACACCACCTCGATGCGGCCGGTGATGTCGCCATTGCTGTTGGTGGGCGGCGGCTCCACCGCGTTGATCAGCGCCTCGGCCTCGGCGGTGCGCAGGATGCCGAAATGGCCCAGCGTGCGGGCGAGCGTGCCGAACTTGGCGCGGGTGCCGCCATCGGCCACCTTGATGGCGATGCCCAGGCCGCGCTCCGGCGCGGCAGCCAGCACATAGCCCTCGGCGCCACCCTTCAGGATCACCTTGCCCTGCGCGCCGCGCAGCAGCCGCGCGGTGGCGCTGTCGGTGCCGGAGAGGTGGTCCGGGTGGGTCATCATGGCGCGGGCCACGCGCTTCGCCGCGGCGCGGCGCGCCGGCGCCTTGGCCCAGCCCTGGCCGAAGCGGGCCATCGCCGTCGCCGCATCGCGCATCGGCAGCGCGTAGGTGGGCAGGCCGCACCCATCCAGGCCGCGCGGCAGGCTGGCCGCGTCATAGCCAAGGAATTCCGAGAAGATGTCGAGGAACAGCTTCTGCGCCGGGTGCGAGGGGTCGGCGTAGTTGAGGTCGCCGCCCATGTGGCGCGCCACGCTGAGGAAGCCGCAATGCTTGCCGGAGCAGTTGTGGAAGGCGCGGCGCGGGCCGCCGGCGGCGAAGGCGGCGCCCTGGTCCTGCTGGCGCTGCGGCAGCGCCGGGCCGCAGACCAGCGCGGCCTCGTTCAGGCCGAGCCGGCCGAGCCAGTCCTCCACCAGCGCCACCTGGAAGGGCTCGGCATGGTGGGAGGCGGCGGCGAGGGCGATGTGCTCGTCGGTGAGGCCGTAGGCATCGGCCGCGCCGCTTTCGATCAGCGCGATGGCCTGGAACGGCTTCAGGGCGGAGCGCGGGAAGGTGAACAGCCCGCCATCGCCCCAGCTGCCGCGCAGCTTGCCGTCGTAGTCGGCCACCATCACGGCGCCGCGGTGCCGGCTTTCGACAACCGGGCCGCGCCAGACGCGGGCGAGTTCCACGTAATCGGTCATGTCGGTCATGCGGTGCCCCCTGAACGCCGCCGCTTATTGAGGCAACGCGGGCCGGACGCAAGCCTTCCCATTACTCCGTCGTGACACGCGCGGCGCGCACGACGGGGCCCCAGCGGTCGAACTCCTCGCGCACGAATGCGTCGGTGCGGGCGGGATCCATCCAGATGGGCTCGCTGGCCATGTCGGTGAGGCGCGCGTTGATGGCGGGTGACTCGAGGATGGCGCGGCATTCGGCCGAGAGACGCTCGATCACCGGGCGCGGCGTGCCGCGCGGGGCGAACAGGCCGGCCCAGCTGCGCACGGCATAGCCGGGCACGCCCTGCTCGGCGATGGTCGGGATGTCCTGGCGGAAGCGCACACGCTCGCCGGTGCCGACCGCGATGATGCGCAGCCGGCCGGCGGCGGCGGGGCCCACGGCGGTGGGCAGGTTCATGAAGGCCATGGGGATGGTGCCGGCGACGAGGTCTGTCGCCACCGGGCCGCCGCCGCGATAGGGCACGTGGACGAGCTCGGTGTTGGTCATCATGCGGAACAGCTCGCCCGCCAGGTGGTTGGAGCTGGCCACACCGGAGGAGCCGAAGGAGAGGCCGCCCGGGGTGGCGCGGATCTTCGCGATCAGCTCCGGCACCGAGGCGACGCCGAGGCCCGGATTCACCGCCAGCACGTTGGGTACGTCGGTGAGCATGGCGATGCCGTGCAGGGCTTCGCGCACGTCATAGCCGAGGTCGGGTGCGACCAGCGGGTGGAAGACGTGGTTGGAGGCGGAGGAGAAGAGCAGCGTGTGGCCATCGGGCCGGGCGCGCACCGCCATCCCCATGCCGAGCGAGCCACCGCCGCCGGCGCGGTTCTCGACCACGAAGGACTGGCCGAATTTCTCGGCCAGCACCGGGGCCAGGATGCGGGCGGTGACGTCGTTGGAGCCACCCGGCGCCCAGGGCACCAGCAGCGTGACGGTCCGCGTCGGCCAGGCCTCCTGCGCGCGGGCGGCGAAGGGCAGCAGCAGGGGGGTGGCGAGCAGGCTGCGGCGGCGCATGGGGGTTCCTCCGGGTGGTCAGGCGGGGGAGAGCCTAGCCGGGGTGGCTTGCGGGCGCATGGGGGTTTTCGCGCGCGATGGCGGTGCTGCGCGTTTCGGACAAACTGCCGGGGTGCGGGTTTTTTGCCTGTTGGATTTTGGACAAACGCTGCTTTTGCGGGTTTCGGACAAAGTCGGCGGATGGGGGCGGGTTCAAGGAGCGAGGCCCGGCGGGGCCGAACCAGGAATATATTCAGGATATCCCGGGCGGCTTTGGAAGTCCACGGTTTCCGGCCCTGTCGCCGCTGCCGGCCACGACAAACGGGTTGCAAGGGACCGCTGTCCCTTGCCGGGGTCCAGGGGCGGAGCCCCTGGGGTTGCTTCGTCCCCCCTCACCCTGCCTTCTCCCCCCGGTGGGGGGAGAGGGTTCCAGGGGGCGGCGGCGCTGGGCTTATGCGGTGGCGGCGGCGACCTTTGCGCAGAAGGTGCTGACCGCGTCGGGGTCGATCCAGCGGGCCACGGCCACGACGCGGCCTTCGGGCCAGATCCAGGTGACGTTGCCGCCCGCGCCCATGGCGAAGGCGCTGTCGCGGGGGGCTTCGGGCCAGCGGCCGGCGCCGTTCAGCCACCAGAGGAAGCCGTAGCTGGGGTTGAGGTCGCAGGGCGTGAGGCTGCGCGTGATCCAGCTTTCGGGGATGAGTTGCCTTCCCTCCCAGGCGCCGCGGTTGAGCATGAGCTGGCCGACCAGCGCCTGGTCCTCGGCGTGGATGCGCAGGCCGCCGCCCCAGTGGGAGCCGCCGGGGACGGAGGGCAGGCGCTGGCCGTCCACCTCCACGAAGGCGTTGTCGTAGGGGTACCATACCCAGTCCCGGCTGCCGCCGATGGGGTCCAGGATGCGTTCGGCGAAGATCTCGGGCAGCGGGCGGCGGAACAGGCGCAGCAGGCACAGGCTGAGGCGGTTCACCCGCACGTCGTTGTATTCCCAGTAGGTTCCGGGCGCCTGGAGGGCGCGCTGGCCACGTTTTGTGCTGCCTTCTCGTGCCAGGTCGCGGCCGCGGTCGATGGTGTCGGCCTTGCCGAACAGCTCGCCTTCCCATTCCGAGGTGTTGGTCAGCAGGTGGCGCCAGGTGACGGTGTCGTTCTGGTCGCTCTCGAAGCCGCCATCGTGGATCAGGTCGCGCACCGGGGCGTCGAGGTCGGGGATCAGGCCATCGGCCTCGGCGATGCCGGCCAGCAGCGAGAGGTAGGATTTGGCGACGCTGAAGGTCATGTCCGCCTGGCGCGTATCGCCCCAGGACGCGATGCGCTGGCCGTCCTTCAGGACCAGGCCGTTGGGGGCGCCGCGGGGGAAGATGGGGCCGATGACGGCGTTGTCGGGGGGGGCTTCGAAATGCCCGGCCTCCAGATGCGCGCGCAGGTCGTGCGGGAAGGGCGATTCATGCGCCGCGGCGAAGGCCGCGGCGGCGGCGAGGGCTTCGGTGTCGGCCTGGGCTTGGGTCATGGGGGCAACCTGCCGAATCCGCGGCGGGGGCGGAACCCCCTGCACTGGCGCGGCGAAGCCCCCACATCCATCACGATTGTCGAGGAGTGTGCCCCGATGACGACAACTGCGACCGAAACAGCGACCCTGGGTGGGGGCTGCTTCTGGTGCATCGATGCGGCGCTGCGCGACCTGCGCGGGGTTGTGAGCGTGCACAGCGGCTATGCCGGGGGCCATGTGCCCAACCCCACCTATGAGCAGGTCTGCGACAAGCGCACCGGCCATGCCGAGGTGGTGCAGGTGGAGTTCGACCCTGCCGTGCTGTCCTATGCCGACCTGCTGCGCATGTTCTTCACCCTGCACGACCCCACGACGAAGGACCGCCAGGGCAACGACATCGGCCCGCAGTATCGCAGCATCATCCTGTTCCACTCGGCCGAGCAGGAAGCCACGGCGCGCGCCGTGATGCAGCAGATCGAGGAGATGAAGATGTGGGACGGCCGGCTGGTGACCGAGCTGGTGCCCTTCACGCAGTATTGGCCGGGCGAGGCGGAGCACCAGGACTACTTCACCCGCAACCCGTGGTCCGGCTATTGCCGGGTGGTGGTGGCGCCGAAGGTGGCGAAGTTCCGCAAGACATTCGCCGCGATGCTGAAAAGTGCGGCGGCGTGAGGGAGGCGATGATGGGCCTGTTCGGCAAGGAAAAGCCGGCCGATACTTTTCCGGTGGAGAAGACCGAGGCCGAGTGGCGCGCCGCCCTCTCGCCCGAGGCGTTCCGCGTGCTGCGCGGCCATGGCACGGAACGGCCGGGCACCAGCCCGCTGAACGCCGAGAAGCGGCCAGGCGTGTTCACCTGCGCCGGCTGCGGGCATGCGCTGTTCGAGGCCGGCACGAAGTTCGAGAGCGGCACGGGCTGGCCCTCCTTCTTCCAGCCGCTGCCCGGCGGGGTCGCCACCACCACGGACCGCAGCTTCTTCATGACGCGCACGGAGGTGCATTGCGCGCGCTGCGGCGGGCATCTGGGGCATGTGTTCCCCGATGGCCCGGCGCCGACCGGCGAGCGCTACTGCATGAACGGCGTGGCGCTGGCGTTCGAGCCGGCGAAGTAGCGCCTTTCCGGCGCCACGAAACCGCGCGACAAGGGGCGGGCCGGAGGCGTCTCCGGCGCGCCTGCCCAGCGTGGCAGGCTTGACTGGCTTTCACCGATCAAGGCGTTCCCCATTGCGTCTGCTGCCCGCCCTTCTCGCCACACTTCTCGCCCTGGCCCCGGCGGCCCGGGCCGACCTGCTGTATGTGCTCAATTCGGGCGAGGCTTCCGTCAGCGTGATCGACGCGGCGACGCGCCAGGAGGTGCGCCGCCTGCCGGTGCTGCGCGAGCCGCACCACCTGGTGCTGACGCCGGATGGCAGCACGCTGGTGATTGCGGATTCGGGCGGCAACGAGGTGCTGTTCGTGGAGCCCGCCACGGGCGAGGTGCTGCGGCGGCAGCGGATCTCGAACCCCTATCACCTGGAATACAGCCCCGATGGGCGCTTCCTGGTCGTGGCCAGCCTGCGGCGCGACCAGGTGGACCTGTACGACGCCGAGACGCTGACGCTGGTGACGCGCTTCCGCCCCGGCGACATGCCGAGCCACGTGGCCTTCAGCCCGGACAGCCGCTTCGTCTATGTGACGATGCAGGGCGACCGCGCCGTGGTGGCCTTCGACCTGACGACGCGCACGCAGCTGTGGAGCGCCGAGGTGGGGCCGGAGCCCGCCGGCATCATCTGGCACCGCGGCCGGCTGCTGGTGGGGATCATGGGGGGCGACCATTTCGTGTCGCTCAACCCCGAGACGCGGGAGGTGAGCCGCATCTTCACCCTCGGCCGCGGCGCGCACACCATCTACCCCTCGCCCGATGGGCGGGCGCTGTTCGCCACCAGCCGGGTGGACAGCCGCCTCGCCGAGATCGACCCCGAGACGCTGACGGTGCGGCGCGTGTGGAACATCCCCGGCGGGCCGGATTGCCTGGCCTTCGACCCGGAGGGCCGGGTGTGGATGACGCTGCGCTGGGCCGGTCGCGTGGCGGTGCTGGACCCCGCGAGCGGACAGGTGGAGACGCTGCGCGTGGGCCGCAGCCCGCATGGCATCTTCTTCAAGCCGCGGCGCGAGGGGGTGAGTGCGGATTTCGCGGCCTCGATGCCCGGCGCGGTCTCCGGCAGCCGGCCGCTGGCGGCACCGCTGCCGCCGCGCCCCGCACTCGCGGCGCCGGGCCCGTCCACGCTGCAACCCGTGCCGATCCCGGCGACACCGGCGGCGCTCAGGCGCGTGCCGTGAGGCGGCGGGCGCTGCTGGGCGCCGGCTGCGCGGCGCTGGCGGCGCCGGCCCTGGCGCAAACCCCGGCGCGCTGCCTGGGGCCGGTCTATCTGACCATCGACACGGGCTGGAGCCGCGAGGCCGAGCCTATTGCCGCGGTGCTGCGCCGGCACGGCATCCGCGCCACGCTGTTCATCGCCAATGAGCCGACTTTCCGCGGCGACACCACCCTGGCCGAAAGCTGGACACCCTTTTGGCGCGCCCGCGTGGCGGAGGGGCACGCCTTCGCCAGCCACACCTGGCGGCACTGGTATTTCGCCGGCGATCCGGGGCCGGGGCGCACCACCTTCCGCTCGCGCCGCAACGAGGGCGAGGAGGTGCTGGACCAGCCGGCGCTGTGCGCCGAGCTCGCGCGGCCCATCGCGGCGCTGCAGCGGATGGCGCCGGAGGCCCGCGTGCTGCCGCTGTGGCGCGCGCCGGGCGGCATCGTCACGCCCAATGCGGTGCGCCTCGCGGCGGGCTGCGGGCTGCGCCACCAGGGCTGGACGCGCAACGGCTTCCTGGGTGACGAGCTGGACAGCGCGCAGCACTCCAACGCCGCACTGCTGCGCCAGGCCCTGGCGCGCACGCGGCCGGGCGAGGTGCTGGTGATGCATTGGGGCGTGCGCAGCCGGCGCGAGCCCTTCGGCCTGATCATGGAGGAGCTGGTCAGCGGGCTGCTGGCGCGCGGCTTCTGCTTCGAAACCCTGCCCCCGGAAGGTGTCGCGGCCTGATGCTGGATGCGTTGATGCGGCTGTGGGTGGATGCCTCGGGCGCGCTGTATGAGGGCGCGGTGCAGCCGGCGCTGTATGCGCTGGGGCTGATGCGCTGGGCCGACCGGGTGCAGGAATGGCTGGATTTCGCGCTGCTCGGGCTGGTGCAGATCGTGCTGGTGTATGTGGTGTGCCGGCCGCTGGAGGCGCTGCGCCCGGTGGAGGCGGTGACCGATGGCCGCGCGGTGGCGACCGACGTGTTCTACACGCTGCTGGCCAAGCTTGGCCTGCTGCCGCTGATCGCCTTCGTGGCGCTGAGCAGCGCGGAACGCTGGCTGAACGGGATGCTGGCGGATGCCGACCTGGTGCCGCCGACGCTGGAGACGCTGATCCCCGCGCTGCGCGAATGGCCGGTGCTGGCGCTGCTGCTGTATGCGGTGATCCTGGATTTCGGCGAATACTGGCGCCACCGCTTCCAGCACATGTTCCCCTGGTGGTACGCGCTGCACAGCGTGCACCACGCGCAGCGGCAGATGACGTTCTGGACGGATGACCGCAACCACCTGCTGGACGATGCCATCGCGGCGCTGTGGTTCGGCGCCTTCGCGCTGCTGATCGGCGTGCCGCCGGTGCAGTTCGTGCTGATCGTCATGGCGCGGCAGGTGGCGGAGAGCCTGAGCCACGCCAATGCGCGGCTGGATTTCGGGCGTGTCGGCGAACGCCTGCTGGTCAGCCCGCGCTTCCACCGGCTGCACCATGGCGAGCTTTCGGCCGGCGCGGATGGGCGCAACTACGCGGTGCTGCTGCCGGTGTGGGACTGGATGTTCGGCACGGCGGATTTCGACCGCACGCGCTATCCGCGCACCGGCGATCCGGGCGCGGCGGAGAGCCTCGCCACGGGCGGCTGGCTGCGCCAGCAGGTGGACGGGTTCAGGGCGCTGGGGCGGGTGCTGCGGGGTCGCTGAGCGGCAGGGCGGCGCGGCTGGCGATGCGGCGCAGCAGGGCGTCGAAATCCTCGCGCAAGAGGGCCTCCGACGCCCCCGGCGCTGCGGCCATGCTGCGCCCGGCAAGGCCCGCGCTGCGCGCCTCGCGCGGGGTGTAGCCGAAGGCGGCGCGGAAGGCGCGGCTGAAGGTGCTGGCATCGAAGAAGCCGGCGCGCTCGGCCAGGGCGGCGATCGGCACCGCGGCCAGTGCGGGGTCCGACAGCAGGGCATGGGCCAGCTTCAGGCGCAGCGTCTGGATGTAGTGCGCCACGCCGCCATGCGGCTCCATCAACCGGTACAGGGAGGAGCGCGACATGCCGGCGAGGCGCGCCAGGCGCTGCGCGTTCAGCGTGGGCGAGGCGAGGTGGCGGCGCACCAGCGCGCGCACGCGCTCGAACTGCGCCACGCCGACATCAGCGGTGCCGAGGCTGCGCGGTGCCACATCGCGCAGCAGGCAGGCGGCGACCATGGCGCGCGTCGCCTCGGCCAGCATGGGCATCTGCTCGGCCGTGGCGCGGCGCAGGTGCTGTTCCAGCATCACGAGGTAATCGGCCAGCAGCGGCGCGCCGGGGCCGCGCAGCGGGCCGGTGCCCAGCGCGGCGAGGCCGGCCGAGATGTCCGGGAAGGCATCGCGCGGCAGGCAGAGGGACAGCCATTCGGCATTCGACCAGTCGCTGGTCCAGTCGCGGTCGAGCGAGAACAGGAAGGGCTGGCCGGGTGCGAGCACATCGGTGCGGTCGCGATGCGTCACGCGGTTCTCGCCCTGGCGGAGCACGCGGATGACCCAATGGTCGATGGAGCTGGCGCGCACATGCCGGGCCGTGCGCTCGAAGCGCGCGGCGCTGGTGCGGTTGGCGCTGAACAGCAGCGCGCCCAGCAACCAGTTCTCGTTGCGGCAGGCGAGCACGCTGGCGGCGGGATCGGCGACGCTGACGGCGTTCAGCGTGCGGAAGCGGGCGTTCCAGGCCTCGAGGCGCTGGCCGTGGGGCAGGGTCTCGGTGGTGAAGATGTTGCAGGGCAGTGCCGCGGGGGCCTCGGCCGGGCAGACGTCGTGCTGTGGCCGGTCCGCTTCTATCATAACCGGAAAGTTAACGGCGCGGTTGGTCCCTGGCAACCGGATTGTGCCGGCGGGGCGCGAGCGGCTTTGCCACCTTTCCGCGAGGTGGCCGTTTTGCTATCTGCGCGCAATCCTTTTCAGGGAGCGTGTCATGAATCGCAGGGCCATTCTGGGCGGCGCCGCGGCGCTGGTGGCGGGTGCGGGCGCGGCCCGGGCGCAGCAGGCCGCACCAGCGCCGCATCACGGCTTGGCGATCCCGGCCGATCGCATGGCGCCGCTGCGCGGCGCCGGCCCGGTGGTGCTGACGCCGGCGCAATACGCGCAGCGCTTCGTGGACAGCCCCGCCCCGGCCGGCCCGCCCGGCCGCTGGGTGCAGCGCGCCGCGCTGCCGCTGCCGCGCACCGAGATGGCCTGGGCGGCCGAGGCGGGCGGCAAGCTGTATGTCATCGGCGGCTATGCCGAGCAGATGGTGAACAACAGCTTCAACCATGTGTACGACCCCGCCACCGACACCTGGCGGGAACTGGCGCGGCTGCCGCGCGGGGCGAACCATGTGGGCGTGGTGGCCGATGGCGGGCGCATCTATGCCTTCGGCGGCTTCTCCAACCAGAATCGCGGCGCCGACACGCTGGCCTTCGTCCACGACATCGCGGCCGACCGCTGGAGCGCCATCGCACCCATGCCGCGGCCGCGCGGTGCCGGCGCGCTGGCGGTGGTGGATGGCAAGGTGCACCACATCGGCGGCGCCTCGGACCCGGAATCGGAGCGCGCCTCGGTGGGCTGGCACGAGGTGTACGACCCGCAGACCGATCGGTGGGAGCGCAAGAAAGCGCTGCCCGGCGCGCGCGACCATGCCGGCGTGGTGGTGCACAACGGCAACATCCACATCATCGGCGGCCGCTTCAACACCTTCGAATACAACACGCCGCTGCACCACGTGTACCTGCCGGCGCAGGACCAGTGGGAGGTGCGCGCGCCGCTGCCCACGGCGCGCTCCGGCCATGGCCTGGTGATCTATCGCGGCCGCTTCTTCGCGATGGGCGGCGAGAGCGGCTGGTTCACCAACCGCGTGCTGACCGGGCAGGTGCACGGCCAGATGGAAAGCTACGACCCCGCGGCCGACACCTGGCAGAGCCACGCGCCGATGCCCACGCCGCGGCATGGCATGGGTGCGGTGACGATCGGCGATTTCATCTATGTCGCCGGCGGCGGGCCGGTGGTGGGCGGCGCGATCAAATCCGCCGTCCATGAGGCCTTCACGCTGTCCTGATGCGCCGCCGACTGATCCTGGCCGCGCCGCTGCTGGCGGTGCGGCCGGTTGCCGCGGCCACGGCGCAGGGTGCGGAGGCGGCGGCACTGCTCGCCGCGCTGCGCGCCGGCGGCGTGGTGGCGGTGATGCGCCATGGCATCACCGACCGCAGCCAGGTGGACACCGGCGACCTCGCGAACCGTGCCGGCCAGCGCAACCTGAGCGCGGCGGGGCGGGCGCAGTCCGAACGGGTGGGCCGGGCCTTCCGGGCGCTGGCCATCCCGCTGGGCGCGGTGCTGACCAGCCCGGTGTTCCGCGCGCGCGACACCGCGGAATTGGCCTTCGGCGCACGCGCGGTGGTGGAGCCGCTGCTGACGGCGGATGACTACACGCCCGATCCGGCGCAGTTGCAGCGCCAGATCGCCTGGCTGCGCGCCCGCGCCGGCCAGCCCTCGGCGCCCAACGCCACCGACGTGCTGGTCGGGCACATCGTGCCGCTCGGCATGGTGCTGGGCCGCGGCCTGGCGCAGGCCGAGTATCCCGAGGGCGGCTTCGCCATCTTCGCGCCCGGCGGGCGGCTGATGGGGGTGCTGTCTGCCGAGACGCTGTTCGCCGCCGCCGGCGTGTAGCCCCGCCGATCAGGCGGCGCGGGGGCGGGTCAGCTCGGCGAGCACTGCCTGCAGCGTGTTGACCGAGGCAGCCTCCTGCCGCACCACGAGGCCGATCATCGGCCAGTCGATGCGCGCGATGCGCCCTTCCACCGGCGCCGCGCCGCGGATCTCGATGCGGCAGGGGAGGCCGGGCACGAGGCCTTCCGGCTGGCGACCCTCGGCCTCCAGCGCCAGGCCGCCGGCGGAGATGTCGCGCAGCTGGCCGCGCAGCGGGGCGGCGCCGCGCAATGCCAGCGCCACCGGCCGGCCATCGCCCGGCACGCGTTCGTAGCTGCGGCGATCCTCGCCGCCATCGCGGAGCACGCCAAGGAACTGCTCCACCTCGGTGCCCAGCGTGGTGGTTTCGAGGCTGACATCGCCGGCGGCGGTCTGCACCGCCTCGCTGGCCTCCCGGGCGTTGCGCGAGGCGATGGCGGCCTCCTCCATGGCGCTGACGGTGCGCTGCGAGGTGCCGAGCACAGTGGCGACGGAGGCGGAGATCTCGCGCGTGGCCGCACCCTGCTGTTCCACCGCGGCGGCGATGGCGGCGGCGGTCTCGCTCATTTCCAGCACCTGGCCGGCCATGGCGCGCACCACGCCCACGGCCTCCTCCGCCGCGCGCTGGATGGCCTTGATCTGGCCGTCGATGTCGCCGGTGGCCTTGGCGGTCTGCGCCGCCAGGGCCTTCACCTCATTGGCCACCACGGCGAAGCCCTTGCCGGCCTCGCCGGCGCGGGCGGCCTCGATGGTGGCGTTCAGCGCCAGCAGGTTGGTCTGCCCGGCGATGTCGCCGATCAGGCGCGCGACCTCGCCGATGGTGATGGCGGCGTCGGACAGACGGGCCATGCTGGTGTCGGCCTCACCGGCGCGCTGGCCGAGCTGGCGCGCCGCGCCGGCAGCGGTGCCCGCCTGGCGCGCGATTTCGCCGACGCTGGCCGTCAGCTCCTCGGTCGCGGCGGCGACCGAGCCGAGGTCGTGCACCGCGCTGTCGGCACCGCGCGAGGTTTCCTGTGCCCGCGCCTCGGTCTGGGTGGCCGAGGCGGCCATGCCGTGCGAGGTCTCGGCCATGCGCGAGGCGGCGACCGACAGGCGCTGCATCACGCCCGACAGCGCGGCGCCGAATTCGCGGGTGTGGCGTTCCATCGCCGCGGCGCGGCGTTCGCGTGCCGCGCGTTCGGCTGCCGCATCGGCCTCCAGCGCGGCCTTCTGCTGCGCCTGGGCGCGGAACACCTCCAGCGCCTCGGCCATGGCGCCGATCTCGTCGCGCCGGCCGCGGGCGGGGATCGGCGTGGCGAGATCACCACCCGCGAGGCGGCGCATCGCCTCGGCCATGGCGGCCAGCGGCTGCGCCAGGCGGCGCGCCGCGAGCAGGCCGAAGGGCAGCGCCAGCAGCAGCACCACCGCCACGAAGCCGAGGGTCCAGAGGATGGTGTTGCGCAGTGCGGCGTCGGCCGCGGCAGTGGATTGCGCGACGACGATGTGGCCCACCACTGCGCCCTGCAGGTCGGTGATCGGCCGGGCGAGGGTGCGATGGCGGCCGTGTGTGCCGAGGGCCACGGTGACCGGCGCGGCGCTGCCGCGCAGCGCCTCGGCCGGCAGTGCGGCATCGAGGCCGGGCAGGGTGGCGGCGATCAGCCGCTCGCCGGCGAAAAGCAGCGCCTCGCTGCCCGCGACACGGCCGAATTCGGCGGCGGCTTCGGGCGTCAGCCGCCCGCCCACCTTGATCGTGCCGACCAGGCGTTCGCCCTGGCGCACCGGCAGCACCGCGCCGAAGGCCAGCTGGTTGCTGGCCGGCGAATGGGTGACGCCCACGCCCGGCTGCCCGCCCAGCGCCAGCGCCACGTCGGCGACGCGCGACTTGTCGTCGCCGGCCTGGGCGGGGTTGTGGCCGCGCAGCAGCACGCGGCCGGCGGCGTCCGTGGCTTCGAGGACCGCGACTTCGTTGTCCACCGCGCGCAGCGTGGCGAAGCCCGGCAGCAGCAGCGCACGCAGCGCGGAGGCATCACCCGAGGCGAGCGCGGCCTGCAGGTCTGGCCGTGCGGCGAGCATGGCGGCATGGCCCTGCATGCGCTTGCTGGTCTCGACGACCTGACGGGCCGCGCGGTCGGCGCCGGCTGCGAGGCTTTCGGCCGAGCGTCGCTGTTCGGTGGTGTGGCTCAGCCAGGCCTCGGCCACGGCGAGCAGCAGGACGGCGGCCAGGGCGGGCAGCAGCGCCAGCAGGATGAGGCGCGGCTTGAGGCCGTGGAGGGCAGCGGGAAGCGGCATGCGGGGCACCGGGCTGAATGGCTGATGCGTGCAGCATGCCGCAGCCCCGGTTAACGGAAGGTGCGCCGGGGATCAGCCGCCCAGCAGGGTGCGCGCGGCGAAGCCCGCGGCGGCCGTAACGGCCAGCGTGCGCGGCACGCCGAGCTTGAGGACGAAGAGGCATGTTGCCGCCAGGGCCGAGAGTGCGACGGCATCCGGGATCATCGACAGCGGGTCGGGCAGGTCGAGCCGCATCGGGCCCACCGCCACCGCCTCCACCCGCGTGAACAGCACGCGCAGCGCGAACCACAGGGCGAGGTTGGCGATCACGCCCACCACCGCCGCCGTGACGCCGGCCAGCGCGCCCTTCAGGCGGGGCTGCGCGTGCAGGCGCTCGACGAAGGGCGCACCGAGGAAGATCCAGGCGAAGCAGGGCGCGAAGGTGACCCAGACGGCGAGCAGCGATCCCGCGATGCCGGCCAGCGCGCCGCCCTCGCGATACGCGGCCAGGAACGCGACGAATTGCAGCACGAGGATCAGCGGGCCGGGGGTGGTCTCGGCCAGGCCGAGGCCGGCCAGCATGTCGGCGGCGGTCAGCCACTGGTAGTGCTCCACCGCCTCCTGCGCGACATAGGCCAGCACGGCATAGGCGCCGCCGAAGGTGACGACGGCCATCTTCGAGAAGAACCAGGCGATGTCGCCCCACAGCGCCGTGCCCATCAGCAGCGCCACCGGCCACAGCCACAGCGCCACCGCCACCAGCCCCGCGGTGCGGGCGCGGCGCGCCATGCGGGGGATGCGATCGGGATCGGCGGCGATGGCGGCATCGAGCAGCGCGGGTGGGCCGTCGGCCGCCTTGCCATGGCCGCCGGCGGCGAACATCTGCGGCAGCGCGTAGCCGATGGCCGCCGCGGCGAGGATGACGACGGGGAAGGGCACGTCGAAGGCGAAGAGTGCGAGGAAGGCCGCGGCGGCGACGGCCCAGGGCAGCGCGCCATGCAGCGCCTTCCGCGCCACGCGCAGCAGCGCCTCCAGCACCAGCACCAGCACGGCGCATTTCAGGCCGAAGAACAGGGCTGCCACCAGCGGCACGCTGCCCAGCGTGGCGTACAGCATGGACAGCGCCAGCATCACCGCGACACCGGGCAGGATGAACAGCAGCCCGGCCGCCAGCCCGCCCTTCACGCCATGCATCAGCCAGCCGAGATAGGTGGCCAGCTGCTGCGCCTCGGGCCCCGGCAGAAGCATGCAGAAATTCAGCGCGTGCAGGAACCGCGCATCGCTGATCCAGCGGCGCTCCTCCACCACCTCGCGGTGCATCAGCGCGATCTGCGCGGCGGGGCCGCCGAAGCTGAGCAGGCCGATGCGCGCCCAGACGCGCGCGGCATCGCGGAAGGACGGGAATTCCGGGGGGCGCTGATCCATGGCGCCTTCTACTCGGCGGCGCGCGGCGCCAACAGGGTTTCTCCGGGGCGCAGGCGCGAAAACGCCACCGCCTGCCAGCCGAGCGCGATGCGGTTGCCTGTGTCGAGCGTGGTGAGCGTGACGGCGAGGCCCGCGGCGCCGTCATTCGTCTGGGGGAAATCCTCGCGCCAATGGGCGCCGCGGCTTTCCTCGCGCGCGGCGGCGGCGGCCACGATGGCGCGGCTGGTCAGCACCAGCGACTTCAGGTTCAGCCATTCCTGCCACGCCATGTTGAATTTCTGCGAGTTTGCCACGCCGGTATGGTCGAGGGCGGCGTCGAGATCATCGAGGCCCCGCGCGGCCTCGCCGAGGCCCGTGGCATCGCGGAGAATGCCGGCCTTCTCCCACATCAGCGCGTGCAGGCTGTCGCGGATGGGGGAGAGGCTTTTGGCGGGCCTGCCGAAGGGCGCGTGGGCGAGGGCGAGCGCTGCTTCGAGCGCCACGGGGCAGGGCGCCTCCAGCGCGCCGTGGCGGAGCACCCAGCGCGCCATCGTGTCGCCGGCGATGCCGCCGAACACCGTGGAATTGGCCACGCCATTGCCGCCGAGGCGGTTCGCGCCATGCACGCCGCCGGTGTCCTCGCCGGCGGCGAAGAGGCCGGGCAGCTGCGTGCTGCCATCGGGGCGGAAGACCAGCCCGCCCATCATGTAGTGCGCAGTCGGCACCACCGGCACGCGCCCGCCGGCGAGGTCGAAGCCCATGTCGGCGCAGCGTTCCACCATGCCCTTGAACTCTCGCCGCACGCGATCGGGGCCGAGATGCGCCATGGCGATGTAGAGGCCGCCGTGTTCGTTCACGCGCCCGGCGAGGATCTCGCGGTACATGGCGCGGGAGACGATGTCGCGCGTCGCACGCTCGCCGCGCGGGTCGTAGTTGTGCATGAAGCGCTGGCCGGCGCCATCGAGCAGATAGCCGCCGGAGCCGCGCAGCCCTTCCTCGATGATCGTGCCGGTCATGCGCGTGCCGGGGCCGGCGAGGACGCCGGTGGGGTGGAACTGAACCATCTCCATGTCACGCAGCGCGAGGCCGGCGCGGAGTGCCATCGCCATGCCGTCGCAGGATTTTTCGCCCGAGGGCGTGTGGTAGGTGTACATCGTGGGCCCGCCGCCGGTGCCGAGCAGCACGGCGCGGGCGCGCATTTCGGTGAGTTCGCCGGTGCGGATATCGAGCAGCAGCACGCCCGAGAGGCGCGAGCCATCGGCGCTGGGCAACAGGGCGAGGGCGCGGTGTTCCTCCAGCCGCTCGATGCCGCGCGCCCAGGTCTGTTCGGCGAGGCGGTTGATGATCTCGATGCCGGTGAGGTCGCCCTTGTGCACGGTGCGATCGAAGGTCTGCCCGGCGAAGGCCTTCTGGTGGATGGTGCCGTCCGGGTTGCGGTCGAAGAAGCAGCCCCAGCGATTCTCGAGCTCGCGGATGCGCTGTTGGGCCACGGTGACGAGCGTCCAGGCGAGGTCCTGGTCGTTCAGCCATTTGCCGCCGTCGAGCGTGTCCATGAAGTGGCGCTCGGCGGAGTCCTCGGCGGCGAGGGCCACGTTGTAGCCGCCCTGCACCATGCGCGTGCAGCCGGATTTGCCGAGCAGGCCCTTCACCGCGATGGTCACGCGCAGATCGGGCGCGGCTGCCTTGGCGTGGAGCGCGGCGAGCAGCCCCGCACCGCCGGAGCCGAGGACGAGGATGTCGGTGCTGGCCTGCCTCGGGCGCATCAGCGCGGCCCGCGCGGGGAGGCCGGCACGCCGCAGCCGCAATCCTCGGCGGGGGGCGGGGGGGCTTCCGGCAGCGATTGGGCCGTTGCGGGCAAACCGACCGTGCAAACGATCGCCAGGAGGAAAGACCAGCGTCGACGAAATTTCTTTACCATGGAACGATGGCCCTTCAACCTGGGGGCGATACCGCGAGGTGCGTGCTTAGCGTGGAGGTCGTCATCATGATGCGCAATATGGTCACGGCGCCACTTCTCGCGGCCAGTTTTCTCCTCGCTGCGTGCCAGCAGGAAACACCGGCGACGGGTGCCAACAGCGCACAGATTGCGTCGGCGGGTGCGACGTCGATCGCCGCACCGCCACCCATCGAGTTCCAGTGTCCGGTGACTGGCACCCAGCTGACCTTCAGGCCAGGCGTCACCAGGACCGCGCTGGGGCCGGACCCGTCCGACGCTGCTGTCTGCCTGCAGCAAACGCAAGCCGGCGCGCAACAGCGTCTCCTTTACGGCCTGATCCAGTTGCCCGCCGACAACGACGCGGCCTTCCGGCGCGGGCTTGCTGCCCTGTGGCCGCTGGCTCCGGGCAAGACGAGCTCCTTCCCTCTCAATTTCGGGCAATACGTCAATACGGACACCTGGCGTGTGGAGCGGGCTGAGCGGCGTGTCATCGCCGGCGAGCCCCGCGACCTTCTCGTGCTCCGCCGAACGCTGCAAAGCACGCAGTTCTCCGCTGTTCTGGTCCACGAGACCTATTGGTACGATATTGCGGCACGCGCCTTCGCGAAGCTTGAGGTGGAGGTCGTCAGATACCCGGGGCGTTTCTTCAATTCATCCTTCGAAGCGACCCGTATCCAGGTGCCGTGAAGCACGGCGGGTAGCGTTCTATGCCACCCCCAACCTCGCCAGCGCCGCCGCACGCCGGTCCATGACGTTCTTCTGGACCACCTCGAACAGGCTGCCGCCATGGCTGTCCATCGCCACGAGCAGCGGCCCGAAATCGTGGATGCGGAATTTCCAGAGCGATTCGGGGTTGAGGTCGTCGAGGTCCACATCCTCGATCGCCTCGATCCAGGTCGTCTCCAGCGCCGCGGTGCCGCCGATGATGGCGAGGTAGACGCCGCCGAGATCGGCGAAGGCCTTTTGCGAATCCTCGCGCAGACCGCCCTTGCCGATGATGATGCGCACGCCCTCGCGTTCCATCAGCGGGCGGGTGAAGCGCTCCATGCGGTCACTGGTCGTGGTGCCGATGCAGACCTTCTCGTAGCCGCTGTCGTTGGTGCCGCGCTTCTCCACCTTGCGGACATTGGGCGCGGTGTGGATCACGGCGTGGCCGCGCAGATCCATGCGCGTGCGGCGGCCCTGGTCGAACATGGCGATCTGCGTGGCGTCGCGTATGCCGAACAGCACGTCCTGCAGCGTGACGTGATCGCCGATGCGCAGCTTGCGGATATCGGCCTCGGTGCAGGGCATCGGGAGATTGTGATGCATGGGATCAAAACCCGATCTCAACGCCCGCGGGCGTGAAGGTGGCGCTCGCCCGGCGCGCGCTGTGGCATTGGATGTTCACCGCGACGGGGTTCATCGTGATGTGCGTCGCCGCCACCTCGACATGGACGGCGAAGGCCGTGCTGTCGCCGCCCAGACCCTGCGGGCCGATGCCGAGGCTGTTCACCGCCTCGCTGAGTGCCACTTCCAGCGCGGCCCCTTCCGCATCGGCGCAGCGGCTGCCGAGCGGGCGCGTGGCGGCCACCTTCGCGAGGTGCATGCACAGGTCGGAGGTGCCGCCGACGCCCACGCCCATGATGGTGGGCGGGCACACCTTGCCGCCGGCCTTGATGGCGCAATCGATGACGAAGCGCTTCACGCCAGCCATGCCATCGGCGGGGATCAGCATCTGCAGGAAGCTGCCATTCTCGCTGCCCGAGCCCTTCGGGATCATCTCGATGCGCAGCATGCGCGGCGTCTCGACGAAATCGATGTGGATGACGGGCACATGCGCGCCGCAGCTCGTGTGCTCGTTCTTCCGTGTGATCGGATGCACCACGGAGCTGCGCAGCGGGTGTTCGCGCGTGGCGCGTTCGGTGCCCCGCGCCAGCGCCTGCTTCAGCGCGAAGCCGTCCACCGCCACGTCGCGGCCGATCTGCACGTTGAAAATGGGGATGCCGGTGTCCTGGCAGAGTAGGTTTTCGGTGCGCTCCGCCACGCCGATGTTCTCGATCATGGTGGCGAGGATGGATTGCGCCGTGGCATCGGTTTCGCTGGCGGAGACCCGGAAAAAGGCCTGCTTGATGTCGTCGGGCAGGATCTTCAGCGCTCGGATGTAGAGCAGCTTCGCGGCTTCCTCGATGGCCTCGGGCTCGATGCGCAGCGTCTCGGGCGCGACGATGACGGACATGCGGGTTTCCTCAGATCACCAGTGAGACGCCCGAGGCCAGCAGCAGCACCAGCAGCGCCAGGCGGAAGCCCTCGGCGGGCAGCGCGCGGTAGGCGCGCAGGCCCAGGAAGGTGCCCGCCAACATGGCAGGAACCGCGCTGGCCGTCAGCAGCAGCGCATCGCGCGTGAAGAAGCCGCCGGCGGCGAGGCCGATGCAGCCGATGGCCTGCATGAAGACGATGAAGGGCTGCATCAAGGCGCGGGCGGCGCGCTTGTCCATGCCCTGGATGTCGGCCCACATGGCGGGCAGCGCGCCGACATAGCCGCCGATGCCGCCCAGTATGCCACTCGCGAAGCCGATCAGCCCCTCCGCACCGGGCGAGGCGGCGAGGCGCGGCGGTGCCAGGCGCAAAGCGAGGCGCGCGAGCATGTAGCCGGCATAGACCACCAGCAGCACGCCCACGCCGGTGACGATGGCGCCCGCCGGGCCGCGTGCGAGGATCAGCAGCCCCACCGGGATGCCGAGCGTGGCGGTGGCGACGTAGCGGCGCATGCGCGGCCAGTCGATGTCGGGCCAGACGGCGCGCACCGCCAGCGACTGCACCAGCAGGCTGCCCAGCACCAGGATGGGTGCAGTGAGGCTGGGCGGGATGAAGTGCAGCAGGATGCCGGCGGCCACCAGCACGAAGGCGAAGCCCGCCATGCCGGCGCAGAAGGCGGCCACGAAGCAGCCCGCCGAGAGGATCAGCGCCTCGGGCTGCATTCAGCCGGCACCCTGCGCGTGCCGGTGGCTCATGCGTTGAGCAGGAACAGCAGGCCCACGGCCAGCGACAGGCCGGCCGAGGCGGCCACCAGCGTCTTCTGGCTGGCGCGCCAGCCGAGGAACTCCAGCGCAAGCACGCGCAGCCCGCCGGCCAGATGCGCGGCCAACAGCACCACCAGGATGGTCTCGGCCGCCTTCAGCACGGCGTTGTCCGTCCAGCGCAGGAAGCCCTCCAGCGCGGCCTCGCCGGCGATGGCCTGGCCCAGCGCCCAGAAATGCAGCGGCAGGAACAGCGCCAGCAGAAGGCCCGAGACGCGGTGCACGATGAAGGCGATGTAGGCGGGGTGGGAGCGGCCGCGCCAGCCGCCCGATCGCCGGAGGGCCGAAGGGCCCGCAGGCGTGAATCGGTCGGCCGGTTTCTCGAACCTCATGCGCTGTAGAGTCCGTAGGCGGCGCGTATGCCCAGCGCGGCGGTGAGAAGCCCCGCCGCCAGCCACGCCGCATCGAAGCCGCGGCCGCGCCAGCCCAGCCACTCGGCGGCGATGGCGCGCAGCCCGATGGCGCCGTGCAGCCCGGCGGCGAGGGCGAAGACGGCGTAGAACAGCAGCCAGGCCGCGTTGCCGCTGGTGCGGCCGATGATCTCGGCGGCACTCAGCCCGCCGCGCACTGCCACCATGATGGTGACCAGGTGCACCACCACGGCCAGCGCCAGCAGCATCGCCGTGACGCGCTGCACCAGCCACAGCTGCGGCCCGCTCATCGGCCGAGCGCCCCCCAGAACAGGCTGCGCTTGAGCCCGGCGATGGCGCCGGAGGGGTCGATCTGCTTCGGGCAGCGTTCGGTGCAGGATTGCGTGGAGTGGCAGGCATGGCAGCCGGCATCGCCGGCCACGGCGGCGAGGCGTTCGCGGTTCGCGCCGTCGCGCACGTCGTTCGCGAGCGTCCAGGCGCGGTTCAGCGCGGCGGGGCCGAGATAGTCGGGGTTCCAGGCGACGATGTCGCAACTCGCGTAGCAGACGCCGCAGCCGATGCATTCGATGCCGGCATCCGCCGCCTGGCGCTTCGGCGAACTGGGCGGCACCACGGCGAATTCGGCGGGCACCTCGCCGCTCGGGGCATCCTTAGGCTGGAAGCTGCCCTTCGCGCGGGCCCATTTGTCGAAGAAGGGCGCCATGTCGGTGGCGAGGTCGCGGATCACCGGCAGATTCGCCAGTGGCCGCAGCTCCAGCGTGCCATCGGTGGCAACTCGGGAAACATGGGTGCGGCAGGTCCAGCGGGCGCGGCCATTCACCTCCATCGCGCAGCTGCCGCACATGCCCACGCGGCAGGCGAAGCGATAGGCGAGGTCAGGCTCCATCTCGCGCTGGATGTGGGTGACCACGTCGAGCACCGTCTGGTTCTCGCGCGCCGGAACGCTGTAGCGGGCCATGGCGCCGCCCGCCGCATCGCCGCGCCAGACCGAGACCTGCAGCGACTTTTCGCGCACCCGCCCCTCCCGCATCGCCGCGGACGCTGGCATGGTCGGGGGGCACGGACAAGACAGCAGGCGGACAGACCATGCCCAGCACCACACGTGGCGCGGACCTTCTGGTGCGCGGGCTGCAGGCAGCGGGGGTGAGCCGCATCTTCACCCTGTCGGGCAACCACATCATGGAGGTGTTCGACGCGCTGCTGGGCAGCGGGATCGAGCTGGTGCACACGCGCCAGGAAGCGGCCTGCGTGCACATGGCCGATGCCTATGCGCGGTTGACGGGGCGCATCGGCGTGGCGCTGGTGACGGGCGGGCAGGGGCATGCGAATGCCGTGGCCGCGCTGTGCTCGGCGCTGGCGGGGGAATCGCCGGTGCTGCTGCTGTCGGGCCATGCGCCCGCCGCGCAGCTGGGCGATGGCGCCTTCCAGGAACTGCCGCAGGCGGCGATGGCCGCGCCGGTGACGAAGCTGAGCCTGACGGCCGAGCGCGCCGAGGATCTGGCAACGGACCTCGCGCGGTGCATACGCGTGGCATTGTCGGGCCGGCCGGGGCCCACGCATCTGTCTTTGCCGACCGACCTGCTGGAGGCCGAGATCGGCGCCGTGGCGCCGCCGCCCGCCAGCGCCTTTGCCCGGGTTGCCATGCCGCTGGGGGCGGGCAGCGCGGCGCTGGTGGCCGAGGCCATCGCGCGGGCGCAGCGGCCGCTGCTGCTGGGGGCGCCTTCGCTGTGCGGGCCGGCGGGCTTCGCGGCGATGGCGGCGCTGGAACTCGCCTGTGGCCTGCCGGTGGTGCCGATGAATTCGCCGCGCGGGCTGAACGACCCTTCGCTGGGCGCGTTCCGCGAGCCGCTCGCGGCGGCGGATCTGGTCGTGCTGGTTGGCAAGCCGCTGGATTTCACGCTGGGCTTCGGGCGCACCCCGCCCCTGGCGGCGGATGCGCGCCTGTTGCTGCTGGAGCCCGATGCGGCGGTTATCGCCCGCGCGCAGCGCCTGCTGGGCGCGCGGCTGCTGGCCGCCCTGCCCTGCGACACCACCGAGGCCCTGGCGGCGCTGGCCGGCGCCGTGCGGCGCGTGCCCGGCCAGGCGGGCTGGGCCGACAATGTGCGCGAGGCCGTGGCATGGCGGCCTGCCTCCTGGGAGGCTTTTCGCGGCGCGCCGGCCGGGCCGATCCACCCCGCGACGCTGTGCCACGCCATCACCGATGTGCTGGCGGGGCAGGCGGAGGCGACCTTCGTCTGCGACGGCGGCGAGGTGGGGCAATGGGGGCAGAGCCTGGTGCGCGCGCCCCAGCGCGTGACGAATGGCGTGGCGGGGGCGATCGGGGTGGGGATTCCCTTCGGGATCGGCGCGCGGGCCGCCACCGGCAGGCCGGTGTTGGCGCTGATGGGCGATGGCAGCTTCGGCTTCCACATGGCGGAGTTGGACACCGCCGCGCGGCACGGCTTGCCGGTGGTGACGGTGGTGGGCAATGACAGCTGCTGGAACGCCGAGAACCAGATCCAGATCCGCGACTATGGCGCCAACCGCGCGCATGGCTGCGATTTGGCGCCGGGCACGCGCTACGATCTGGTGGCCAGCGCGCTGGGCGGGCATGGCGAATGGGTGCGCGAGGCGGCGGAGTTGGCCCCGGCGCTGGCGCGCGCCTTGGCCTCCGGCAAGCCGGCCTGCGTGAATGTGGAGATCGCCGGCCAGCCGGCGCCGAGCCTGAAGCGGTAGGGCGCCGCCATGCGCTGGGCGGTTGCAGGGCTGTTGATGGTGCTGGCCATGCCGGCCGCGGCCTCGCCGCGCGAAGCGGCGCAGCAGGCGCTGGAGTGTGCGCGGGGCGCCGAGGCGGCGGCGCTGGCGGGCTGCGTCGCGCCGCTGGCGCGCGGGTTTGCAACGCCGCTGGCGCGCGGGTTTGCAACGCCGCTGGCGCGCGGGTTTGCAACGCCGCTGGCGCGCGAGGCTGCCGCCTGCCTGCTGCGCGGCGACGGGCGTGGTGCCTGCCTCGGGCTGCGGGAGGCCGGGCTGGTGGGGCTGTGCGCGCTGGGCGAGGGCGGCGTCTCGGCCGAGTCGCTCGCGGCCTGCGTGGCGCTGCGCCTGGCGATGCGGGAGGCGGCGAAGTGCCTTTCCGTCGGCGTGGGCGTGCCGGGCGGCTGCCTCGGCCCGGGGAACACGCTGCGGCAATGGGGCGAGGCCGGCTGGGCCGCCTGGCAGGGGCGCGACGAGATGATCGCGCGGCTACCCGCGTGGTGAGACCACGGCCTCAGGCATAGGCGCGCTCGACCAGCGGGCCGGGCGGGGGGGCGGCGGCGATCTCGCGGATGATCTTGCGCTTCACCGCGGTTTCGAAGGCTTCGAAGCCCTCGGCCACCATCAGGAAGGCGCCGGGGCCGCCGATCACCTCGTTGCGGTAGTAGTCATCGAGCGGCGGCTGGCCGGCGGCCCAGGGCTGCGGGCTGCGGTCCAGCACGGCGAGGCCATTCAGCACGATGCCTTGGGCCAGCGCATCGGCGCGGGCATCGGCCACCGGGCGGCCGGAGTTGTTCACGCCGTCGCCCGAGATGTCGACGACCTTGCGCGTGCCCTCATAGCCCTGGCCGAACAGCTTGCCGGCATAGTCGATGGCACCGGAGATGGAAGTGTAGAGCCAGGTGCGCTGGGGTGCCGCGTCGATGGCGGCGGCCACGGCCTCGCCGCTGCGGGCGCTGTCGATCTTCATCCAGGGCACCAGGTGTTCCTGGATGTGCCAGTCGGACCAGGTGAAGAGGGTGACGGCGATCTGGCCGACGGGGCCGCCGCAGATGCCCTCGATCAGCTTGGGGTCGCGGAAGGCGGCGGCGTAGCCGCGGAATTGCAGCGCCTGTTCCTGTTCATCGACCGAGCGGCTGACATCGACGGCCAGCACGAGTTCGACATCCACGGGTTCCATGGCGCGCGCACCGCGCGGGGTGAGGATGAAGGGCGCGGCGAGGCCGGCACCGAGAAGGCTGCGTCGCGAGAAGGACCCGATCGTCATGGCAAAGCCCCTTTCAAGCCGTCATGGCTCGGAAACGGCGCTACCTCCCTGGGGGTTAACCTAGGGTGAACGGGGCTGGGTTTGGATGAAAAATCGCCCAAGAGTTGTGCGGGCGGGCGGAAAAGGCGGCCTGCCCGCGCACGACTGAACCAAAAAGCCTAAAAAATAGGCGATTCAGCCGGTCCAGCGCGTGCTGCCGATGGCTGGCAGGGCGTTGGCGCGGTCGCGCAGCGCGCCGAGTCGGGCGAATCGACCCTGCACCAGCTCGGGCATCACGATCTCGGCGAAATCCAGCCCCACCGCGGCGGTGACATCGGCCTGGGTCAGCTTGTCGCCGAACAGCCAGCCCTCGCCGGCCATGGCATCCAGCGCCGCGAATCCGGCAGCGCTCTGCGCGACGAGGCGTTCGACGGCGACTGGCCAGACCAGCTCCTTCGGCCGGCGGTCACGCTCGTAATAGGCGGCGACCAGCTTCTCGATGGCGCCCTGGCCGAGGGCCACGGCGTGCAGCACGGCGCGGCGGGCGGCGCCGGCGGGCGGCACCAGGGCGCGGTCGGGGCCGGCGAGGTCGTCCAGCGCGTCGAGGATGGCGGCGCTGTCGATCAGCACCTCGCCATCATCCAGCAGCAAGGCAGGCACCCGGCGCAGCGGGTTGTAGCCGCTGATCTGCTCGGCGTTGTCGATGGTGCTGAGCGGCTGTTGCGTGAAGGGCAGGCCGAGCAGGTTCAGCGAGGCCGCGGTGCGGCGCACGAAGGGGGAGAGGTTGCGGCCGATCAGGATCATGGGGCGGGCTTCTCGCGGGGCGGACTGTCGGGCGGACAAAAGAAAAGGGGCGCCTTTCGGCGCCCCTTCCCTTGCGGTCGAAGTGACCTGCGCAATCAGCGCAGGACGATTTCCACGCGGCGGTTCTGCGGCTCACGCACGTTCGGGCCGGTCGGCACGAGCGGGCGGGTGAAGCCGAAGCCCTGGATGGTCATGGCGCTGCGCGCCACGCCACGGCGCTCCAGCTCGGCGGCCACCGCGTTGGCGCGGCGAACCGAGAGGGCCTGGTTGTACTGCGGCGTGCCGACGGTGTCGGCGTGGCCGGAGACCTCGATGCGGGTCGTGCCGGTGCGCTGCGTGTTCGTCGCCGCTTCGGCGATGATCTGGCGGGCGCGGTCGGTCAGGTCGGCGCGGTCGAAGTCGAAGAACACCAGGAAGGTGCGGGCGGGCGCCGGGGCGGCGGCGGGCGCAACAACCGGCGGCGGCGGCGGCGGCGTCACGCCGAAGGCGTAGCGGATGCCGAGCAGCAGGCTGTTGTTCACGTTGTCAACTTCAACGGCGCCGCGGGTGTTGGGCTGCACGGCGTTGACGTTGCGGGCGATGGCGTCGACGTCGACCGTCTGCGACGCCATGTAGCGATACTCGAGGGTCACGGCCAGGCCGGGAACCGCGGCGATCGGGAAGGCGGCACCGACGATGCCCTGCCACGCGAAGGCACCGTTGTCGCCGTCGAGCGTGATGTTGTTGCCCGCCGGGCCGGTGACCCGCACGCCGCTGTAGTCCAGCACCTGGTAGCCGATACCGGCACCGATGTAGGGGATCAGGAACGAGCCCGGGCCGAGGTCGAAGTCATACAGGACGTTCGCCATCACGCCGTAGGAGTTCACGTCGCCGCCGGTGCGCAGCGGACGCGGAACGGACGGGAAGCCGCTGACGCCGTCGATGCCCTGCTGACGGTAGGAGCCCTCGACCTCGGCGCGGACGCCGTTACCGAAGCCGTAGCCGAGGCTCAGGACGCCGACCCAGCCCGCCGAGAACTCGGCCGTGCCCTTGGTGGTCGTGCCACCCGCGAAGGTGTTCGCCACCGGGCCCTTCGTCGTCAGGTCGGTCTCGGACATCCAGTTGATGCCCGCGCCAGCGCCAATGTAGAAGCCGCTGACCGGCTGCGCCTGGGCGGACAGGGGGAGCGCGATCACCGTGGCGGCGAGCAGCGCTTTCTTGAGGCTCATTTCGGTTCTCCTCGGAACGACTATCGGTGCATCGCTGCGGCTGGCCGGGCAGGATACCCGGAACACACCCGCCGCTGCGGTGCGTGCAAAGCAACCTAACACCGGTTGAGCGCCGCTGACAGCATGACCGCGACACAATCTACGCAGTGTTGCCATGAAGCCACAGGGTGCCATGGCAGAAGCATCACAGCGGCGCGAGCGCCGCGGGATCCTTGGCGTTCGCGACACTGCCGAGCGGTAGAAGCCGCGTGGCATGGCCGAGTTTACGGCCCTGCCGCGCGCCTTCCAAGCCCCTGACCTTGCCATAGAGATGCAGCGCCACGTCCGGCGCCGCGGCGAGCTCCGGCCAGCTTGCGTAGGATTCGGGGCCGACCAGGTTGCGCATCACCGCATCATGGTGCCGGCCGGGATCGGGCAGCGGCAGGCCGGCGACGGCGCGGACATGCATCTCGAACTGGCCGATGCAGCAGGCATCCATGGTCCAATGGCCGGAATTGTGCGGCCGCGGGGCCATTTCATTGGCCAGCAGCCGGCCATCGGGCAGCAGGAACATCTCCAGCGCCAGCACGCCGACCAGGTCGAGCGCCGTGGCCAGGGCCGCAACCTGGGCGCGGGCCTGCAGCGCGATGGCGGAGGGCACCGGCGCCGGGGCGATGGAGAGGTCGAGGATGTGGTGGGCGTGTCGATTCGCCACCGCGTCGAAGGTCACCACCGCGCCATCGGCGCCGCGCGCCGCGATGGCCGAGATCTCCTGCGCGAAGGGGATGAAGGCCTCCAGGATCAGCGGGTGCGGCGACAGGCGGGCGAAGGCGGGTGCGGCATCCTCCGGCCGGCGCAGCACCGCCTGGCCGCGGCCGTCATAGCCGAGTCGCGTGGTCTTCAGCACCGCCGGCAGGCCGAGTGCTGCGATCCCGGCCTCGAGCTCGGCCAGGGAATGGACGGCGCGCCAGGGGCCGACGGGGATGCCGGCCGATTCGAAGAAGGCCTTCTCGGCCAGGCGGTCCTGCGCGGTGCGCAGCGCCGCCACGCCCGGGCGGCAGGGCACCAGGGGGGCGAGGATATCGAGGCTGGCGGCGGGCACGTTCTCGAATTCGAAGGTCACCACATCCACCGCGGCGGCGAAGGCGGCCAGCGCCGCGGCATCCTCATAGGCGGCGACGCTGCGCGCGGCGGCCACCTGCATCCCGGGCGAATCGGCCTCGGGCGCGAAGACGTGGCAGCGATAGCCGAGTTGTGCCGCGGCCAGCGCCGACATGCGCCCCAGCTGCCCGCCGCCCAGGATGCCGATGGTGCCGCCGGGGGCGAGCGGCGTCACGCCGGGCGGTCCGGCACGGCGTCCGTCTGCGCCTGGCGCAGCGCGGCGAGGCGCGCGGCGAGGGCCAGATCGGACAGCGCCAGGATGGCGGCGGCCAGCAACGCGGCGTTCACCGCGCCGGCGCGGCCGATGGCCAGGGTGCCCACCGGGATGCCGGCGGGCATCTGCACGATGGACAGCAGGCTGTCCTGCCCCTTCAGCGCGTGGCTCTCCACCGGCACGCCCAGCACCGGCAGCGCGGTGAGCGAGGCCGCCATGCCGGGCAGGTGGGCGGCGCCGCCGGCCCCGGCGATGATCACCTTGATGCCGCGGCCGGCGGCGGATTGCGCGTAGTCGAACAGGCGCTGCGGCGTGCGGTGGGCGGAGACCACGCGCGCCTCATGGGCAATCTGCAGGCGGTCCAGCATCTCGCTGGCATGGCGCATCGTCTCCCAGTCGGAGGTGCTGCCCATGATGACGCCGACCTGGATGGGTGGGCCATCATCGCCCGGCCGGGCAGGCGCGGCAGCGCTCACGCGCCCTTCCCCGCGCTTTTCAAGCGCTCATCCCCGCGTTGTTCACGCGATGATGTCCGGCACGAGGTGGCTCTCCAGCCAGGCGATCTCGTCCTTCAGCTTCAGCTTGCGCTTCTTGAGTCGCTGCAGCTGCAGCGGGTCCGAGCCGGCCTCGTCGAGGCGGGCGATGACGGTATCGAGGTCCCGGTGCTCGCTGCGCAATTCGTGCAGGCGGCGGAGAAGACTGTCGCGATCTGCGAGCATGCGCCTCGGCTTCGGTTGGCGGCCGGCATCCGGGCGGGCCGGACGGGCCACAGGGGGGCCACAGGGGGGCCATGGGGGGGGCCATGGGGTGCGGAGCGGTGCCGGCCGGCGGGGCGGTACCGCGGCCGGCAAGAAATTCCTGCTGAACCCCGCCGCAAAGGGCATTAGCATGGCCAGTGCGGACGCTAAAGGGACGCCTTGCCGGCCGATCGGCCGGCGCCCGTCCCCGCGGCGTGCGCGACAACCGAGAGGGACATCCCCGCATGCCCGAAAGCGCCCGGCTTCGCTCCCTGGAGGAGCGGCACGCTTCGCTCGAAACCCGCATTGCCGAGGAGGGGGGGCGGCCGCTTCCCAACCCGGACGCGCTGTCGCGCCTGAAGCTGCAGAAGCTGCGCCTCAAGGAGGAGATGGAGCGCCTGCGCCAGACGCGGCACTAAGGACCGCGGCCCCGGGGCTAGAGCACGATCGATCCTCTCGGATCGATCTCGTGCTCTAGAACTTATTGAATCTACAGCACGAAATACGCAAACACTGTTTCAGTGTTTGCCTATAGTGCTGTAGCCCGGGGCGCGCGCCTTCAGGCGGCGTCGTCGGTGGCGGCGAGCGGCGGCGGAATCGGGCCGCCGCCGGTGCGGGCGAGCGCGATGCCCACCGCCTCGTTCAGCGCCGTCTGGGTGCACAGGCCAAGCGTCACCGGATCACGCGGCTTGATGTTCGGCGTGTTGGGGTGCGTCTTGTCGCGCACCTTGGCGATGGTTTCCTTGGTGGTGGCCAGCAGCTTCACGACCTGTGGGTCGGTCAGCTGCGGGTAGTTGCGCAGCAGCCAGGCGATGGCGTCCGGCCGCTCGGTGCGCTTGGCCACGGGGATGTAGCGCGCGCCCTTGCCGCGCTGCTTGCCGATGGGCAGGGCGCGCTCGGTCAACACCAGGCGGGCGGCGGGGTTGGCCTCGCAGCGGGCGATTTCCTCGCGGGTCAGCTGGTCGTTTGCCACGGGGTCGTAGCCGACGATTCCCTGCGCCACCTCGCCATCGGCGATGGCCTGGATCTCAAGCGGATGCATGCCCACGAAATCGGCCACCTGCTCGAAGGACAGGGACGTTTTCTCGATCAGCCACACCGCGGTGGCCTTGGGCATCAGCGGGGTCTTCATGGTGGTCCCTTCGGTCGGGCGGGCGGGCCCTCGCCGGACAGGCCTTCGCACCTGCCGGGGCGCCCGCGCCTCGTCAGCATGGCATATAGAGAGCGTGCGGGGGCTGGTCAAAGCCCCGGACGCGGCCCCGAACCGACCGAAGAGGACCCCCATGGAGGATGATCCACCCCGCCCGGCCCGGCATTTCGCCCCGCCCGTGCTCGATCGCTGGGATGCCGAGGAGCTGCGCGCCTACATCGCCACGCTGCGCGCCGAGATCGGCCGTGCGGAGGCCGCCATCGCGAAGCTGGATGCGCATCGCAGCGCGGCGGATGCGCTGTTCCGCAAGCCGGGGTGAGGGTGCCGGGGTTCAGGGAAAGACCCGCGTCCAGTCCTCGCGCATCGAGACCAGGTGCCAGCCGCGCGGCCCCGCCTCGTCCAGCGCGCGGGCCAGCCGGCCGACATGGCTGTCGCGGTCATAGGCGTATTCGCGCGCCGCATCGTCGTGGTGGATGAGCATGCCGAGGCGCCGGCCGGGGCCTTCGGTGGTGTAGCGCAGCATGTGCCAGTCGCCGTCGGAATTGCCGAAGGCGGCGATCGGGCGGCGGCCGATGTGGCGCGCGATGCCGACCGGCTTGCCCGGCCCGTCATCGATGAAATCCACGCGCGGCTCGCGCGTGAGGGCGATGCGGCCATCCTGCTCGCCCGGTTGCAGCGCGAAGCTGGAGCCCACCACCTGGTGCGGGGGGATGCCATAGACGGGCTCGGCGAAGGCGCGGACGAATTCGACGCCGCCGCCCGAGACGATGAAGGTGGTGAAGCCGCGCGCGCGCAGGAAGGCCAGCACCTCGAGCATCGGCTGATAGACCAGCTGCGTGTAGGGCCGACCCCAGCGCGGGTCGCGCGCGGTGGCCAGCCATTCGGCGGCGATCGCCTGGAACCGCTCGGGCGTCATGCCGGCCTGCGCGGCGCCGGCGAGCCGGAGCAACCCTTCCGTGCCGCCGGCGGCGATGCCGCGCAGGTCGTTGGCGAGGGCGGCGCGGAACAGCGCATCCTCCTGCCAGGCGGGGTTGCCCGGCGCCAGTGCGCGGAGGCGGTCGAGGATGAAGGCCATCTGGGTGTACATCGGCTGCTCGACCCAGAGCGTGCCGTCATTGTCGAAGACGGCGATGCGCTCGGGCACGGGCACGAAATCCGGGTCGCCCGGCGTTGTCACCGCCGCCACGAAATCCAGAAGCGCACGGCGGCGCGGCGTGTCGCGCCAGGAGGGGAGGGGATCGCTCTGCGCCTGGGCGAGCGCGGGAGCGAGGCCAAGCGCCGCGAGGGAACGCCGTCGAAGGATCATGGGCTGCTCCTCGGGAAAGGGGGCCGGCGGGCTTCGTGAGGCAAGCCCGCCGGTTGTTTGGCCCGCCATCAGTTGGCGGGCCTCGCGAAGCCCTCAGCGAGTCAGGCTGGTCGCGCGTTCCATCGAGCGCATCACGGCGTCGAGGTTGAAGGCATCCGGCCGCTGGCGCGGCGGGAAGGCCCGGAACGTCTCAAGAAACTGTTGGGCCAGGGCCTGCGCGGGCACGAACAGGAAAATCCGGTCCAACAGCCAGTCGTAGTAGGTGTTGCTGTCGGTGTCGGCCCGCTCATAGGGGTCCATGCGCAGGTCGAACAGCTTCGGCACGCGCAGTGTCACGAAGGGCTCGGCCCAAAGTGCCAGCGTGCGCGCCCGCTGTTCCATAAAGACGACCTTCCACCGCTCGTACCGCATCGCCACCATCTGGCCGTCATCGTTGAAGTAGAAGAAGGACTTGCGCTCGCTCTCGGCGGTCTGCCCCGTCAGCATCGGCAGGATGTTGTAGCCGTCCAGATGCACCTTGTAGTCGCGCCCCTGGATGCGGTGGCCATCGAGAAGCTTCTGCTTGATCGCAGGCTCACCCGCCGCTGCGGCCAGCGTCGGCAGCCAGTCGAGATGCGAGACGATCTGGTTGCTGACCGCGCCGGCGGCGATACGGCCCGGCCAACGCACCGCGAAGGGCACGCGGTAGGCGCCTTCCCAGTTGCTGTTCTTCTCGCTGCGGAAGGGGGTGACGCCCGCATCCGGCCAGCTGTTGTAGTGCGGGCCGTTGTCGGTGCCGTAGATCACGATGGTGTTGTTGGCGATGCCGAGATCGTCGATCTTCTTCAGGATCTGGCCGACCTGATCGTCATGCTGCAGCATGCCGTCGGCATATTCGTTCAGCCCGGAACGGCCGCGCAGATTGGCCGGCACATGGGTGCGGAAATGCATGCGCGTCGCGTTGAACCAGACGAACATCGGCTGCTGCTCGCGCGTCTTGCGGTCCATGAAGTCGAGCGCGGCGTCCACGAATTCGCTATCCACCGTCTCCATGCGGCGGCGGGTCAGCGGGCCGGTATTCTCGATGCGCTGCGTGCCGTCCGGGTTCGCCCAGGTCTTGAGCACGCCGCGGGGGCCGAAGCGCCGGCGGAACTCCGGGTCACGCGGATAGTCCTCGTTCTCGGGCTCTTCCTCGGCATTGAGGTGGTAGAGGTTGCCGAAGAACTCGTCGAAGCCGTGCATGGTGGGCAGGTGTTCGTCGCGGTCGCCGAGGTGGTTCTTGCCGAACTGGCCGGTGGCGTAGCCCTGGCCCTTCAGCACGCGGGCGATGGTGGGGTCCTGCGGCTGCATGCCGGCCGCCGCACCTGGCAGGCCCACCTTGGAAAGGCCGGTGCGCAGCGTGCACTGGCCGGTGATGAAGGCGGAGCGGCCGGCGGTGCAGGATTGCTCGGCGTAGTAGTCGGTGAAGGTCGTGCCTTCGGCGAAAATCCGGTCGATGTTGGGCGTGCGGTAACCCATCAGGCCGCGGCTGTTGTGGCTGATATTGGAGATGCCGACATCATCGCCCCAGATGACGATGATGTTCGGGCGGCCCTGCGGGGCGGCCGGGGCGGGGGCCGGGGCGGGCGCCTGGGTCGGTGTCTGGGCTTGGGCCATCTGCGCGCCGCCGGTGGCGGCGGCGGCGAGGCCGGAGGCGCTGCCCAGCAGCATGCTGCGGCGCGAGGGCCTGACGGGTTGGTTCATCGATTGGCGCTCCTGCATGTGGTGGCCACGGGCTAGGCCCGCCGCGGGGGGCTCAGCCCGCGCCTGACCGGGGCGAGGGCCGCCGAGGCGGCCGCGCCACCCTGAACCAGCGCGCGTCGACAGACTTCTTCCCCCGGCGGGGCAGCATGCTATTGAGGTTGCCAGGGCTGCAAATACCAAAATCACAATTCGCGATTGGCGTGCCTGCCATATGTTCGAGAGCCGTGACCTCCGCCTGATCCTCGCCATCCATGAGCATGGCAGCCTGGTGCGGGCGGCCCGGGTGCTGGGGCTGGCGCAGCCCGCGGTGACCCGCAGCCTGGCGGCGCTGGAGGCGAAGCTGCGCGGGCCGCTGTTCGAACGCGGGCCGCGCGGCACCATCGCCACCGATCTCGGCCGCGCGCTGGTGGGCGAGGCGCGCGAAATCCTGGCGCGCATGGAGGCGCTGGAGCGGCACCTGGTGGCGGCGCGCGGCGCGCAGCTGCGTGACCTGGCGGTGGTGGCGGGTGCCTATATCGGCGAATCGCTCGGGGTGATGGCGGCTTCGCGGATGCTGGCGGCCTTCCCGACCGTCCGGCTGCGCCTCAACACCACCAATTGGGCCGATGTGCCGCGCGCGGTGCTGGAGCGCGAGGCGGCGATCGGGCTGCTCGATCTGCGCGGCGTCGCCGCCGATCCGCGGCTGGAGCTGGAGCGGCTGCGCCCGCAGCCGGCGATTTTCGTCGTGCGGCCGGGCCATCCGCTGAGCCTGCGGCCGTGCCTCGCGCTGGAGGACATCATGGCGCACCCCTTCATCCTGATCGGCCGCGTGCCGCGCGAGGTGCAGGGCCCGATGGTGGTGGCGCGCGAGGAAGCGCGGGCGCGCGGCGCGGTGCACCCGGCCTTTCCCGCGCTGGTGCATGAAAGCCCGAGCGTGGCGCTGAGCCTCGCGATGCAGTCGGATGCGGTGGCGGCGGTGACCGTCGCCATCGCCGCGCCGGCGCTGCGGGCGGGGCATGTGGTGGCGCTGCCCTGGCGGGCGCCCTGGGTTTCGGTCCACCCCGGGATCCTGCGGCTGCGCGACGTGCCGGCCGACGAGGCCGAGCGGGGCTTCCTCGACCTGCTGCGCGCCGCCGACCGGGACAGCGAGGCGGCGGCCTTGGCCTTCTGCGCGGAGCTAGGCCTCTCGGCCGATTGCGGCTGAACCGGCCCGACCGATCGCGCGCGGTGGGCGGTGGGGAGGCCGGAAGGGCGTGCCCTTCCGGCCTGGGTGTTACGCCGCCTGCTGGGTCAGCGTGGGCTGGGCGCGCGGGGGCTGCGCCGTGGCGATGGCGACGCGGCGGGGCTTCAGGGCCTCCGGCACCTCGCGCTTCAGCGCCACCTGCAGCAGGCCGTGTTCCAGCGCCGCGCCGCTGACCACGATGTGGTCGGCCAGCACGAAGCGGCGCTCGAAGGCGCGGCCGGCGATGCCGCGATACAGCACGCGGGCATTGTCCTGCGCCTGGCCGGGGTTGGCGGGTGCCTTGCCGGCGATGGTCAGGGTGTTCTCATGCGCCGTCACCTCGATGTCGTCGGGGCCGAAGCCGGCGACGGCCATGGTCAGCACGTAGCTGTCCTCGGCGGTCATCTCGATGTTGTAGGGCGGGTAGGCGGGGCCCTCGGCCGCGCTGCGCGCGGTTTCCATCAGGCGGGCCATGCGGTCGAAGCCGATGGCGGAACGGAACAGGGGCGAGAAATCGAGCGTATTCAAGGGAGACCTCCTCCAGGAAGCAAGGTCGGTTTTCGGGCCGATCCGCGCCGCTGGCCCCCGGAACGGGCGACCTGGCTGGGACCGTGCCGGTGGCCCCGATCGGGCGCCACCGGCATGGAGGGAGGTATGCAGCGGCGGGTGCCGCTTCAAGGGGATCGGAAAACGACGAAAGGCGCGCCCCCGCATCGCGGAAGGCGCGCCCTGCAACGCTGCGCGGAAGGAAGGCTGGGTTCAGCCTGCCTTGCGCACGCCGAGGCCGGCGAACTTCTTGTTGAACTTGGCGATCTGGCCGCCCGTGTCCATCACGCGCTGCTGGCCGGTCCAGGCGGGGTGGGACTTCGGGTCGATGTCGAGGCGGATGGTGTCGCCCTCCTTGCCGTAGCAGGAGCGGGTGGTGAAGGCGGTGCCATCCGTCATGATGATGTTGATGGTGTGGTATTCGGGGTGGATGTCGGGCTTCATCGTCAGGGCGCTCACGTGTCATGGGCCCGCCGACGGTGACCGGCAGGCACGGAAGGGCGCGTATAGGGGAGGGGCCGGCGCGGCGCAACCATGCCGGTGGCTTGCCCCGCCCGGGGCGCGGACTTAGCGTCCGGCCCCTTTCCAGGGCGAGGGTGGCGGGTGATGCGGATGCGGGGCGGGCGGGCGTTCGAGGCGAGCGGCGGATGAACCAGGCGACCTCGCCCTCCGATGCCGGACGGCCGCTGAACATCCTCTCCATCCAGTCCTGGGTCTCCTACGGCCATGCCGGCAACGCCAGCGCGGTGTTCCCGCTGCAGCGGCTGGGGGCGGAGGTCTGGGCGGTGAACACCGTGCAGTTCTCCAACCACACCGGCTATGGCGCCTGGCGCGGCCAGGTGTTCGGCGGCGAGCTGATCCAGGAGTTGGTGGATGGCATCGCCGAGCGCGGCGTGCTGGGGCGCTGCGATGCCGTGCTGTCGGGCTACATGGGCGCGGCGGAGATCGGCCTCGCCATCCTCTCGGCCACGGCCAAGGTGAAGGCGGCCAATCCGGCGGCCATGTATTGCTGCGACCCGGTGATCGGCGATGTCGGCCGCGGCGTCTTCGTGCGGCCGGGCATCCCTGAATTCATGCGCGACCACGCGGTGCCGGCCGCCGATATCCTCACGCCCAACCAGTTCGAGCTGGAATGGCTGACCGGCGCGCCGGTGACGACGCTGGCCGATGCGAAGCGCGCCGTGGCGGCGCTGCAGGCGCGCGGCCCGCGCTGCGTGCTGGTGACCTCGCTGCGCGTCGAGGACACGCCGGCGGACGCGATGGACCTGCTGGCCGGCGAGGGCGGCGAGTTCTTCCGCATCCGCACGCCGCTGCTGCCCGTCAGCGTCAATGGCGCGGGCGATGCCATCGCCGCGCTGTTCCTGTTCCACCGTCTGCGCTGGGGCGAGGCGCGGGTGGCGCTCTCGGCCGCGGCGTCGAGCATCTATGGCCTGCTGCGCCGCACCGCCGAGGCGGGCTCGCGCGAGATCCAGACCGTGGCGGCGCAGGAGGAATTCGTGACACCCAGCCGGGTGTTCCGCGCCGAGGCGTGCTGAGCACGGCGCGGGCATGAGCGCGGAGGAGCTCTGCTTCCTGCCGGCCACGCGGCTGGCGGCGCTGATCGCCGCGCGCGAGGTCTCGCCCGTGGCGGTGGTGGAGGCGGTGATCGCGCGGGCCGAGGGCGTGGGCGCGCGGCTGAACGTGTTCGCCTGCGCCGATTTCGAAGGCGCGCGGGCAGCGGCGCGGGCGGCGGAGGCGGCGGTGATGGCGGGCGGGCCGCTCGGCCCGCTGCATGGCGTGCCGATCACGGTGAAGGACAATCTGCCGGTCGCGGGGCTGCCCACCGGGCAGGGCTCCATCGCCGCGCCGGCGGCGGTGGCGGCGGCGGCGGATGCCGTGGCGGTGGCGCGGGTGCGGCGCGCCGGGGCGATCGTGCTGGGCAAGACGACGCTGCCCGAATACGCGCACAAGGTGCTGACCGACAGCCTGGCCACGGGGGTGACGCGCAACCCCTGGAACCTGGCGCATACGCCGGGGGGTTCGAGCGGCGGCGCGGCGGCGGCGCTGGCGGCGGGCATCGCGCCGCTGGCCATCGGCACGGATGGGGGTGGCTCGATCCGCTGCCCCTCCTCCTGTGCCGGGCTGGTGGGGCTGAAGCCCACGCTCGGCCGCGTGCCGCATGAGCAGATGGCCGACGGCTTCGGCAATTTCGCCTTTGTCGGGCCGATGGCGCGCAACACGGCGGATGCGGGCCTGCTGCTCTCGGTGCTGGCGGGCGGGCATGCGATGGACCCCTACACGCAGGGCGCGCCGCCGCTATCCGCGCTTGGCGGGGCGGCGGATGTGCGGGGGCTGCGCATCGGCTGGATCGACGGATTCGGGCGCTTCCCCGCCGATGCCGCGGTGCTGGGCCCCTGCCGCGGCGCGCTGGCGGCGCTGGAAGCGGCGGGGGCGCGTGTGGAGGCGCTTCACGACCCGTGCTTCGACGATGTGTTCGACACCTACCTGGTGATCGGCACCACCGCGCAGGCCGCGCGGCTGGGCCCGCTGGCCGATGCGGCGGGCGCGCGCATGACCGATTCGCTGCGCCACTGCATCGAGACCGGGCGGCGCTGGAGTGCCGTGGAGTGGCAGCGCGCGGCCGACCGCCGGACACTGCTGTTCCGCGCCGTGCAGCGCCTGTTCGAGCGGTTCGGCCTGATCGCCACGCCGACCTTGCTGGCGCCGCCGCCGCGCCTCGATGCCGGCGGCTCGGTGGCCACGGCCTTCTATGCCGAATGGGCGGCGCCGCTCTACCCCTTCAACCTCACAGGCCATCCGGCGGCCTCCATCCCGGCGGGGTTCGGCCCGGGCGGGCTGCCGATCGGGCTGCAGTTGGTGGCGCCCTGGTTCGAGGAGCCGCGCATCCTGGCGGCGAGCACGCTGCTGGAGCAGGCGCTGCACTGGCCTGAGGCAAGGCCGCCGGAACAATAGGTCGCGCAAGGGACGATCGGCATTGCATTCAGGCGCGTTGCTGCAAGGATGGCGCGGCAAAAGGAGCCTGAGGCATGCAGGGATCGGCGGGAACGGCGCAGCCGCATCGCATCGTCGTGGTGGGCGGCGGCGCGGCGGGCCTCGAACTCGCCACACGGCTCGGCAACCGGTATGGCCGCGGCGGACGCGCGCAGGTGACGCTGGTGGAGCGCGCGCGGACGCATCTGTGGAAGCCTCTGCTGCACGCCGTGGCCGCCGGCAGCCTCGACCGCGCGCAGCATGAGCTGAACTACCTGGCGCAGGCGCATTGGCACCACTTCACCTATCGCTTCGGCGAGCTGGTCGGGCTGGACCGCGAAGCGCGGGAGATATTGCTGGGCCCTATGCAGGACGAGGAGGGGCGCGAGATCACCCCCGCCAGCCGCATCGGCTACGACACGCTGGTGATCGCGGTGGGCAGCGTGACGAATGATTTCGGCACGCCCGGCGCGGCGGCGCATGCCATCGCGCTGGAGACGCCGGACCAGGCCAGCCGCTTCCATCGCCGGCTGGTGAATGCCTGCCTGCGCGCCAATGCGCAGGCCGAGCCGGTGCGCCCGGGGCAGCTGCATGTGGCGATCATCGGCGCCGGCGCGACGGGTACCGAGCTGGCGGCCGAGCTGCACCGCACGGTGCGCGCCGTGGTGGCCTATGGGCTGGATCGCATCGTGCCGGAGCGCGACATCCGCATCGTGCTGGTGGAGGCCGCGCCGCGCATCCTGCCCGCGCTGCCCGAGCGCATCTCGGAGGCCACCACGGCGCTGCTGCACGGCATGGGGGTGGAGGTGCTGGCCGGCACGCGCGTGGCCGAGGTGCGCGCCGATGGGGTGATGCTGGCCGATGGCCGGCTGCTGCCCTCGGAGCTTGTGGTGTGGTCGGCCGGGGTGAAGGGCGCGGATGTGCTGCGCGAGATCGGCGGGCTGGAGACCAACCGCATCAACCAGATCGTCGTGCAGCCCACGCTGCAGACCACGCGCGACCCGGCGATCTTCGCCATCGGCGATTGCGCGGCCTGCCCGCGAGAGGGTTCGCCCCTGCCCGTGCCGCCGCGTGCCCAGGCGGCGCACCAGCAGGCCTCGCACATGCTGGGGCAGATCGAGCGCATCCTGGCGGGAAAGCCGCTGGAGCCCTTCGTGTATCGCGACTTCGGCTCGCTGGTCTCGCTGGGCAAATACAGCACGGTGGGCAGCCTGATGGGCTTCCTGGTGGGCAAGTCGATGTTCATCGAGGGCTATTTCGCGCGCATCATGTATCGCTCGCTCTACAAGATGCACCAGACGGCGCTGCATGGCAGCGCGCCGACGCTGTGGCGCACCGTGGCGGGGCTGGTGTCGCAGCGCGCCGAGCCGGGCGTGAAGCTGCACTGACGGGCTCTGCGCGGCCCCGCGCGGCGGCCCCTCCGCGCGCGCCGCGGGGCGGGCGCGCTACACCGCGGCGGAGTGGCGGCCGGCGCGGGCCAGGTGCGCGTCGAAGCAGGCTGCGGCGAGGCGGAGGAAGGGCGTGCCGGCGCGCGTGATCGCCACCACGCCATCCTCCAGCGTCAGCATGCCCGCCTGTTGCAGCGGCAGCAGCCGCGGCATGGCTTCGCGCAGCATCTCGGCCGGCGGGCGCACGGTGAAATCGCACATCAGGCGCTCGATCACATCGCCCCGCGCGCGGTCATCCGCGGTGAGCCGGAGGCCGCGCGTTGTGGCCAGCCGACCCTGCGCCATGGCCTGGCGATACAGGCCGATATCGGGGTCGTTCTGCACGAAGCCCTGCGGCAGCCGCCCGATGGCCGAGGCGCCGAGGCCGAGCAGCGCATCGGCGAGGTCGGTGGTGTAGCCCTGGAAGTTGCGCCGCAGCGTGCCCGCGCGCGCGGCGATGGCCATTGGGTCCTCGGGCCGCGTGAAGTGGTCCAGGCCGATGGCGGCGTAGCCGAGTTCGTCGAGCAGCGCGCGCGCGGCCTCGGCCTGCACCAGGCGCTCGGCCACGCCGGGCAGGGCGGCGGCGTCGATCAGGCGCTGGTGCTTCTTCATCCAGGGCACATGCGCGTAGCCGAACAGCGCGATGCGGTCGGGCCGCAGCGTATCGGCCAGGCGGATGCTGCGCTCCAGCCCCGCCTGGCCCTGCAGCGGCAGGCCGTAGATGAGATCGAGGTTGATGGCGGCGATGCCGGCCGCGCGCAAATTCTCCACCGTGGCCTGCACCACGTCGAAGGGCTGCACGCGGCCGATCGCCTGCTGCACATCGGCGTTGAAATCCTGCACGCCGAGGCTGACGCGCGTCACGCCCATGCCGGCGAGGGTGCGCGCGAGGCTTGGCGTCATGCTGCGCGGATCAAGTTCCACCGCGTGCTCGGCGAGCGACGAGAGATTGAAGCGCGTAGCGATGCGCGCCATCACCTGGGTGAGGCCGGCCTCGCCCAGCATGGTGGGCGTGCCGCCGCCCCAATGCAGGTGCACGACGCGGCGCGCCGGCGTGGCCTCGGCGATGCGGTCGATCTCGCCCAGCAGCGCCGCGACGTAGGCGTCGATCGGCGCCTGCTGACGGGTGATCTTGGTGTGGCAGCCGCAATAGGCGCACATCGCCGCGCAATAGGGCACGTGCAGATACAGCGACAGCGTGGTGGCGGGGGTGAGTTGCGCGAGCCACTCGGCATATTGCCCGGCGCCGACGGCGGCGTGAAAATGCGGTGCCGTGGGATAGGAAGTGTAGCGCGGCACCGAACGCTCGGCGAGGGCGAGGCGGGTGGTGTCCATGGTGTCGGCGAGTGTGGCGGTCACGGGCGGGCTCCTCACCAGGCCAGGTCGAAGTCGCAGGCGGTGGCGGTGTTGAAACGGGGGCGGGCGGTGGTGCGCGGGCTGACCAGCGCGCGGAACAGCGCCTCGAAGGTGGCGCGGTAGAAGGCGCCGGCGACGTCGCCCACGGGCTCGAGGCAGGCGGCGAGGCGGATGTGGATGCCGAGTGGCCGGCCGGCATCGACGCCGAGCGTGCCGCTGCCGAGGAAGGTCCAGCCATGCCGCTGGATCGCGCCCGTCAGCAGGCGGGCGGCGATGCCATGCGGCAGGTGGGGCAGGATGCGGCGCATCGGCTTCGGGATGCGATGCGCCAGCAGGTATTGCGCGGTGCGCAGCCCGGCATCCTCGGCACGGCGGCAGGCGGCATCGGGGCCGAGTTCGTGGCGGAGTGCGGCGAACAGGCGCGCAACCTCGGCCTCCTCCACCATGGTGGTGGGCGGCGTGCGCAGGTGGCGCAGCAGGCCGGCGCGGCGGAACACGCCGAGGCGCACTGCCTGGCCGTCGCTGTCCTGCAGCGCGGCGTCCAGCTGCAGCACGGCGTTGGGGCCGATGCGGTGCGCCGGCGGCGCGCCGTCAGGGTGACCGGCGCTACGCATCCTCGCGCATCTGCTCGGTGCCGCCGCCGCAGGCCATCACGCGCTCGGGCGCGGGCGTGGTCTCGTTCAGGCCGCGGCGGTTGTGCGTGGTGGTCCATTCGACGGTGCCGGGATCGGCGCGGGTGCGCGAGGCGTCGAAGTGGAAATCCACCTTCTTCTTCGATTGCGGACCCCAGTAGTTGACCTTGCCGAGGTCGTAGAACTTGCGCTCGAAGCCGGATTTCAGGAAGGCCTTGAGGCAGCCGAGCAGGTATTTCCGCCGCTGACCGCGCCCTGCCCAGGGGTAGGAGAACAGCGCCTTGCGCATGTAGAAGCGGCGGTAGTTGTTCATCACGCGGTCCAGCAGCTCGGCGCGGTCCATCACGTCGGGCTTCACGATGGGCGTGACGAAGTTGTACTTCTCGTAGTCGAACACCTCCACCTTGTCGCCCATGCTGCGGAACAGGTCGGAGAAGGGCCAGGGCGTGTACATCGACCAGTTGGCGAGGTCCGGCTTCCAGTCCTGCGCCATGCGGTAGGTTTCCTCCACCGTCTCGGCGGTCTCGTTCTCGAGGCCCACGATGAACTGGGCCTCCACCACGATGCCGGCCTCGCGCAGCAGCTGGATGGCGCGCTTGTTCTGCGCCACCGTGGTCTCCTTCTTGAACAGGTCGAGCTTCATCTGCGCCGCGGCCTCGGTGCCGAGCGAGACGTGGATGAGGCCGGCCTTGCGGTAGAAGGGCAGCAGCGCCTCGTCGCGCAGGATGTCGGTGACGCGGGTGTTGATGCCCCACAGGATGTCGAGCTTGCGGTCGATCAGCGCCTGGCAGAAGGCGACGAACTTCTTCTTGTTGATGGTGGGTTCCTCGTCGGCGAGGATGAAGAAGCCCACGCCGTGGTCGCGCTTCAGCGTCTCGATCTCGTCCACCACCTTCTGCGGGTCGCGGATGCGGTAGTCGCGCCAGAATTTCCACTGGCTGCAGAAGGAGCAGGTGAAGGGGCAGCCGCGCGCGAAATTCGGAATGGCGACGCGCGTGCCGAGCGGGATGTAGTTGTATTTCGGCCATTCCAGGATGCCCCAGTCGGGCGAGATCGAATCGAGGTCCTTGATGGTCGGCGCCGCGGGGGTGGCGACCACCTTGCCGTCCTCGGCATAGGCGATGCCCTTGATGGCGGCGCGGTCGGCCGGCCAGCGGCCTTCGTCGATGGCGCGGATCAGCTGGACGATGATCTCCTCGCCCTCGCCGCGCACGATGCAGTCGATCCAGGGGGCCTCGGCCAGCACCTGCTGGTACATGAAGGTGGCGTGGATGCCGCCGAGCACGGTGACGGCCTGCGGGAACATCTGCTTGGCCATGCGCAGCACGGCCTCGGCCTTGTAGATGGCGGGGGTGATGGCGGTGGTGCCGATGACGTCGGGCTTCGCATCGGCGATCAGCGCGGCGAGATGCTCGTCGTCGATCTCGTTGGTCATCGCGTCGATGAAGCGGATGTCGGTGTAGCCCTTGGCCTTCAGCGCGCCGGTGAGGTAGGCGACCCAGGCCGGCGGCCAGTTTCCGGCAATCTCGGCGCCGCCCGAATGGTAGTTCGGATGAATGAACAGGATGCGCATCGGGCCCTCCCTCGACATGGCGAGGATGCAGGCGGCCCGCGGCGCGCCACCTTGACCTGGATCAAACATCGCGCGGTTTGCCCGCGGCCGCGACGCATGGGACGCTGCGGTGCCATCGGGAAGGGGTGCGGCATTCGTGGATGATCCATCGCGCGGCGGCGTGCAGCGGCCGATCCGGCTGAACGCCTTCGACATGGCGACGCCGGGCCATATCCAGCAGGGCATGTGGCGGCACGCCCGCGACAACAGCACCGGTTACGCGCGGCTGGAACACTGGACGGCGCTGGCGAAGCTGCTGGAGCGCGGGCTGTTTGACGGCCTGTTCCTGGCCGATGTGCTGGGCATCTACGACGTGCATGGCGGCAGCCCGGCGGCGGCGCTGCGCGGCGGCGTGCAGGTGCCGCTGCTGGACCCGCTGCTGCTGGTGCCGGCCATGGCCGCGGCCACCACGCATCTGGGCTTCGGCGTGACCTGCAACGTGGCCTATGAGCAGCCCTACCTGTTCGCGCGGCGGATGAGCACGCTGGACCATCTGAGCGGCGGGCGCATCGGCTGGAACATCGTCACCGGCTATCTCGACAGCGCGGCGCGCGCGCTGGGTTATGCCGAGCAGATGCGCCATGACGACCGCTACGACCTGGCGGACGAGTTCATGGAGGCCGCCTACGCGCTGTGGGAGGGCGGCTGGGCGGATGATGCCGTGAAGCGCGACCGCGCCGGGGGCATGTATGTGGACCCCGCGCGGGTGCGCCGCGTGGAGCATCGCGGCAAGCAGTATTCGATCAGCGCGGTGCCGCTGTGCGAGCCCTCGCCCCAGCGCACGCCGGTGCTCTACCAGGCCGGCGCCAGCGAGCGCGGGCGCGCCTTCGCGGGGCGGCACGCCGAATGCGTCTTCGTCAATGGCAGCAACCCGGCGGTGGTGGGGCGGCTGGTGGCGCAGCTGCGCGCGGCGGCGGCGCCACGGCCGATCCTGGTCTTCGTCGGCGCCACGGTGGTGGTGGGCCGCACCGAGGCCGAGGCGCGCGCGCTGCTGGCCGACTACGCCGCGCAGGCCGACAGCGAGGCGACGCTGGCGCATGCCTCGGCCTCGCTCGGCATCGATTTCGCCCGCTATGGCATGGACGAGCCGATCGAGGCCGGGCCGGGCGAGGCCATCCGCTCCAACGTCGAGGCGATGGCGCGGGTGGCGGGGCCGGGCTGGACCAAGCGAAGGCTGCTGGAACAATCCGTCCTCGGCAGCCGCCAGCCGCCCATCGTGGGCGACCCGGTGCAGGTGGCGGATGCGCTGCAGGGCTGGGTGGCGGCGGCGGATGTGGACGGGTTCAACCTGTCGCGCACGGTGATGCCGGAATGCCTGGAGGCCTTCATCGAATTGGTGGTTCCGGTGCTGCAGGCGCGCGGGGTGTTCAAGGCGGGCTACGCGCCTGGGACCTATCGCGAGAAGCTGTTCGGCGCGGGGCCCCGCCTGCCGGAAGGCCACCCTGCGGCACTGCAACGGGGCTTCGCCGCGGCCGGCTGACAGGCCGTTTGGGGGAAAAGGCGATCACAAGCACGCGACCAGAGACAGGTTGGGGGGTCTTCGGGTATGACGCGAGACCTCAACTTGAGCGATAGGTGTGCGCTTGGGGCTCGCGCTGGCACGATGTGTGCGGCGGGCCCGGCAACCTGCCGCTGCACTGCGATGCGGGAGACACGGATGCGCGTTGCCTATGGCAAGAGCCACGATCCAGCCACCGCGGTGCGGCAATGCGCCGCGGCGCTGGGCAGCGACGTCGCCATGCCGCAACTGCTGATGGCGTTCTCCGGCGGCAAGCTCGACCCGGTGGCGGTGCGTGCCGCGCTGGCTGCCGAATTCGGCCCGGTGCCCGTGGTGGGTGGCTCGGCGGCCGGCGCCATCTCGCGCGAGGGCTCGGGCTATAGCGGCTTCGAACTTGGCCTGGTGGCCTTCGACGACCCGCTGACCACGCCGCGCATCATCGCTAGCCACGCGCTGCAGCAGGATGAATACGCGGCGGGGCTTGCGATCGGCACGCGGGTGCGGGAGTCGCTGGTGGGCCGTGCGGTGGTGCTGCTGCTGTTCGACAGCGTCGCCAGCACGCAGCCGCCGCGGCTGCACCATGCGAGTTCGATCGTCGCCGGCTTCAACGAGGGCGTGGGCAACGCGCCGGTGCACCTGCTGGGCGGCGGGCTGCTGACCGACATGAACATGTCCGGCGCCTGGGTGTTCGATGGCGAGGGCGTGAGCAAGCACGTAGCGCTGGCGCTGGTGTTCCCGCCCGAGGTCGCCGCCGAGACGGTGATCCTGCATGGCTGCCGGCCGGTGAGCACCTTCATGGAGATCACGCGCATCGACGGCGCGAATGTCTACGAGCTGGACGACCAGCCGGCGCTGACGGTGATCGAGCGTATGCTGGGCCTGCCTATCGGCGCCTCGCGCGGGCATGAATTGTCGCTGGTGGCGACGCTCGGCCAGAAGCAGGGCGACCCCTTCGCGCCCTATGACGAGAACGCCTATGTCAACCGCCTGATCCTGCGTGCCAACCCCGAGAGCGGTTCGATCACGCTGTTCGAGCCGGATTTCGCGCGCGGCACGCGCGTGCAGATCATGAGCCGCGACAACAGCCTGATGCTGGAATCGGTGCGCCGCGGCGTGCTGGCGATGAACCAGGCGGTGCAGGGCGACGACAACCTGCTGTCGCTCTATATCGACTGCGCCGGGCGGGCGAGCGCGCGCAGCGGTGCCGCGATCGAGGAGGCGGAGCTGGTGCTGGAGGGCCTCGACCCCGAGGTGCCCTTCATGGGCTTCTATTCGGGCGTCGAGATCGCGCCCTTCGATGGGCGGCAGAGCCGGCCGCTCGACTGGACGGGCGTGTTGACGGTGTTGCGGAGACGCAGGTGACCGAGACGATCCGGCTGGACCTTGCGAAGCTCGAGCGTGAACTCGCCTACTACCGGCGCGAGTGCAACGACCTCGGCGCGCGGCTGCTCCGCCTGCAGGAGGAGCAGAGCCAGGCCTTCCGCGAGGCACGGCGCAGCCGCACCGTGGCGAAGCTGATCCGCGAGGCGCATCGCCTGGCGGATTCCTGCGGCTCGCCGGACGAGATCGGCGCCTCGATGCTGGAGGTGATCGTCGAGAACACGCTGTGCGACCGCGCCGCCTTCGTGCGCCGCGAGCCCGGCGCGGCGGCGGACCAGTTCCGCGTGACGCATGCCATCGGCTTCGGCGCCGATACGCCGCCCAGCCTCGCCACCGTGCCCTCGGCGCCGGCCTTCTTCCTGACCACCTCGCGCACCGTGATCGAGACGCCGGCCTATGAACTCACGGGCATCCTGCGCGTGCCCTATGTGCTGTGGGCGCATGACCGTGCCTCCGGCCACGCGCTGATCATCGGCACGCATTCCGAGGCGAATGTCAGCCGTCCCTTCGAGGCCGCGGACCAGGAACTCGTCGAGGGGGCGCTCTCGGTCTATATCGACGTGCTGCTGCGCAAGCAGGCCGAGATGGACCTGCGCGCCGCCAAGGCCACGGCGGAGGAGGCGAGCGCCGTGCGCGCGCGCTTCCTGGCCACGCTGAGCCACGAGCTGCGCACGCCGCTGAACGCCATCATCGGCTTCTCCGAGATGATGGCGCCGGGCTCGCGCTATCAGCTCACCTCGAACCAGCAGGCGGACTATGCCGGGCAGATCCATGAATCCGGCGAGATGCTGCTGCGGCTGATCAACGACATCCTCGACTATTCCAGCCTGGCGCGCAGCGCGCCGCTGCTCTCGCCGGTGTGGTGCGCCGCGGGCTCGGTGCTGGGCGGGGCGGCGCGCGAGGTCTCGGCCATGGCGATCCCGAAGCAGATCACGCTGGAGGTGCTGTGCGGCACCGCTGGGCTTGAGCTGTGCGTGGACGTGCTGCGCTTCCGCCAGGTGATCAACAACCTGCTGAGCAACGCGGTGAAGTTCACGCCGGCGGGCGGGCGCGTCACCATCTCGGCGCGGCAGGCCGAGGATGGCAGCGGCGAGATCGTGATCGCCGACACCGGCCTCGGCATGCGGCCGGAGGACGTGCCGCGCGCGATGGAGCCCTTCCAGCAGATCGACCACGGCCATTCGCGCACCGTCGTGGGCACCGGCCTCGGCCTGCCGATCGCCAAGGGGCTGGCCGAGGCGCATGGCGGCACGCTCGACATCGTCAGCGCGCTGGGAGAGGGCACGCGCGTGACGGTGACGCTGCCGCCCTCCGCCGTGCGCGTCGCGCCCCAGGGCAGCGACGGCACGGCGAAGTAAGGGCACGACTTACCGGCCGATGGTGGCCGGCGCGGTGGCGGCCAGCGTGGCCAGATTGCGGTCCACCGCGCGGAACAGGCCCCAGCTTTCGAAATAGCCGCTAGGATAGCCGGGCGAGCCCGATTCCAGATCCTGCTGCCGCGCATGGATGTAGCTGGTCCAGCGCCGCGTGGCGGGCTTGCGGTGGTGGAAATCGTGGCAGGGCGCATCGCCCACCAGCACGAACAGCCGCACGAACAGCTGCACCGTCAGCATCTCGGCCCACCACAGCGTCCAGGCCAGCAGGCCGGCCGGCGTGGCGGCCGAGGCCTCGGGCGGCGCGCTGCCGGGAAAGACGCCGGCGGTGGCGTGGCAGACGAAATCCCGGTCGCGCGCGGCGATCAGGTGCGGCTCGGGGAAGCTGTGCTCGCACAGGATGCGGAACACGGTGGCGACCTGCAGCAGGATGGTGACGGGCAGGATCCACACCAGCGCGAACAGCCAGAAGCTGTCGAGTGCGATGGCGAGCGCGATGGCCACGCCCCAGGCGATGCGGCCCATCCAGTTGTGCTGCGGATCGTCGGTGAACAGGCTGGCGCGGATGCGGCGGCTGAGGAAGCGGTAGTGGAACACCGGCGAGACCAGGTTGATGATCACGCGGCGCCACAATTCGCGCTTCGGCAGCCCGGGCTCCAGCCGGCACATGCCCAGCACGAAATCGGCGAACTCATCCTCCTCGGTCAGCAGTTTCTTGGCGCTGTGGTGCAGCATGTGTTCGCGCTGGTAGTCCTCGAAGCGCTTGAACAGCAGCAGCGCGGAAATCAGCCGCCCAGCGCGGCGATTCGCCTCGCGCGAGGCGAAGACGGTGCCGTGCGAGCAATGGTGGAAGATCACCACCTGGAACAGGCCAAGGCCGCAGCTGGTGCCGAGCAGGCCGGCCGGCAGCAGCAGCCAGGCCAGCAGCGGCGGCTCGGCCATCAGGAAGGGCAGCGCGGCCACCACGCTGCCGCCCAGCGTCCAAAGCAGCGCGCCGATGACGAAGGACATGGCGCTGCGCGACGCGGCCTCCTCCGCCTCCGCCGGGCGGGCGGTGAGCCAGGTGAGGAAGGGCTGCACGAAGCCCGGCAGGCGTTCGGCCATGGCGTCCCGCGGGCTGCGATAGGAGCGCGCCGTGAAAGGCGGGGTATAGGCGCGGTCGGCCATGGCCGGCAGCGTCGGGACAGGCGTAATCAGCATCGAGAACCTCTCCTTCTTGTGTGGTCTGGACTGTCTTGAAGCAGGACCCGGCTGGAATTAAACCAAAATCCCCACCGAATCGCATTGTGCCCGCGCGGATGTGGCCCGCGCGCGGGCGAAATCATCCTGGGCGCGGCTTGGGGGCCGCACCTTGGCGCCATGTGGGACAGCGAGAACAGGGGCGAGGGACGGCCGGCGAGGCCCGGGCCGCTTCTGGCAGCCCCCTTCGGTCAAGCCGCGTCGAACAGCCGGCCGCCGGCGCCGGACGGGCGCTGGCCGAAATGCCGCGCGATGGCCCAGACCATCGCCTGGTTGCTGCTGACCACGGGCTTGCCGAGCTGGGCTTCCAACGCGGGCAGGGCGGCGATGGTGGGAAGGTCAGTGCAGCAGATCAGCACGCCATCGGCGCCTTCATGGTCGAGCCGCGCGAGATGCGCGGAGAGTTCGGCGGCGGTGGTGCGCGAGACGGCGCGGAACAGCGCCGGGCTGGCGTTCAGGCCGAGGCCGAGTGCCGCGGTGGTCTCGATGCCCGCGGCGGCGAGGTATTCGATGACGCGCTGGTTGGTGGCGGCCAGGTAGGGCGTGAACAGCGCGATGCGCGCCAGCCGCAGCGCGCGCAGCGCCGCCACGATGGCGCTGCCGACATCGAGCGCAGCCTCGGCCGCCACGCCCTGCATCGCCTCGCCCGAGGCGTCCGTGCCCAACGCCATGGCGGCGGAGGTGCAGCCCAGCATCGCGAGATCCAGCTGGCAGGTGGCGAGGTCGCGCAGCGGCGGCGCCATGGCGCTGGCCAGGCGCTGTTGCAGCCCTGCGGCCTCATCCACGGCGGGCAGGGCCATGCGGGCGGCGTGGAAGCTGAGGCCGGGCAGGCCGGCGCGGTTCAGCTCGGCCTCGCAGGTGGTGTTGCTGCCGGGCACGACGATGCCGACACGGCGGGCCGGCGCGGGGGGGCTTGTCTGTTCCATGGCGCCAGCATGCCATGATGCGCGCCCGCATGGCAGGCGCCATGTCGTGCCGCCGCACCCTGGCGGCGGTGCCGGAGCCCGAGGAGAGCCACGCCGATGCGCTATGACTTCGTCCCGATGCCCCATCGCAAGCCACTGCGCTGGCCCAACGGCGCGCGCATCGCGATGCTGCTGACGACGAACCTGGAATACTGGGACCCCGTGAAGGATACCGACAAGCCCTTCTATCCGGGCGGGCCCTCCATCATCACCGACATGCTGCCTGGCAATGTCTATGACAACCCGAACTGGACCTGGCGCGAATACGGCCAGCGCGTGGGCGTGTGGCGCATGTTCGAGACCTTCGAGCGCGCCGGCGTGCCCACCAGCTGCACGATGAACGCCAAGATGGGCCTGGAGCGAAGGCCGGTGGTGCAGCACGCCATCGACCGGGGGTGGGAGATCGTGGCGCACAACTATGTGCAGACCGACCTGCTGACCAACTACCAGTTCGACATCGAGGCCGAGCGCAGCGTGATCCGCGAGACGCTGCGCGTGTATCGGGAGGTGGTGGGCAAGCCGGCGCGCGGCTGGCTTTCATGCTCGCTGCGCTCCACGCCCAACACCGCGGACATCCTGGCGGAGGAGGGGCTGAGCTTCTTCACCGACCTGCTGAACGACGACCAGCCCTATCTGATCCACACGGAATCGGGGCGCCCGCTGGTCTCCATCCCCTACACCTCGGAGGTGAACGACTTCACGGTGTTCCTGCGCCAGGGCAAGGACGTGAATGGCGGCTTCGCGGTGTTCAAGGAGCAGTTCGACGAGCTGTACCGCGAGGGCGCGGGCAGCGGGCGGCTGATGAATATCGGGCTGCACCCGCATGTCATCGGCCAGCCCTTCCGCATCCGCGCGCTGCGCGACTTCATCGACTATGCGCGCAGCTTCCCCGATGTGTGGTGGACGACGCGCGAGGAGATTGCGGCGTGGTACCTGGAGCACCACGCCGAGCACATCTAGTCGTCTCGCAGCCCGAAGGCCTCGCCCTGGCGCGTCACGTTCCACAGCACGCGGCCGCGCGCGTGGTGCGGCACGAGGGCGAGGCCCTCATCCGCGGCCTCCGCCAGCAGCGCGCGACGCGTGGCCACCGCGATGGCGGGGTCCGAGCAGAAGCGCGAGGCGACATCGGGTGCGAGCAGCTGCGCCGGGTGGTGCAGCGCATCGGCGGCGATCAGCACGGTGCGCTTCGTGCCGCTCAGCAGGATGCCCACCTGGCCCGGCGTGTGGCCGGGCAGCGGGCGGAAGCGCAGGCCGGGGAAGGGCGCGTGGTCGTCCTCCACCTGGTCGAGCAGCCCGGCCTCGGCCAGCGGCAGCACGCTGTCGCGGAAGCAGCCATGGCCGACCGGCGCCACCGCATCCAGCGCCGCCCAATGGGCGAATTCGCGCCCTGCCACGATGTGCCGCGCGCGCGGGAAGCTGGGCACCCAGCGCCCTGCCTCGAGGCGCGTGGCCCAGCCCACGTGATCGGCGTGCAGATGCGTGAACAGCATCGCCTCCACCGCCTCGGGCGCCACGCCGAGGCGGGCCAGGAAATCGGTGCGGCGGCGGTGCCAGGCGGGGCGCGCCGGGCGTTCCTTGTCGTCGCCGATGCCGCCATCGACGAGGATGGTGCGGCCGAAGGCCTGCACGGCGAAGACCTGCACGCGCAGCAGGATGGAATCCGTCGCGGGCTCCACGCTCGCGGCATCGAGTGCGGCGGCGCGGTGCAGCAGCGCGGGATCGCTGCCGGGGAACAGCAGCTCGCGCGGCAGGCGGAAGGGGTCCTCATCCGCCACGCCGCGCAGCAGGATGCCGCCAAGGTCGAGCGTCCAATCGGCCATCGCATGATCGCTCATGGCATGTAGGCGCCGCCATTCACCCACAGCACCTGGCCCGTCATGTAGGCGCTGTCGGGGCCGAGCAGGAACAGCGTGGGGCCCACCACATCGGTGGCCTCGGCGATGCGCCGCAGCGGGATGCTTGCGCTGTAGGCCGGGATGTCGAGGCGCAGCGGCGCGGCCTCGTCCGAGCGCCCGGTGCCGCCGCGCAGGAAGGCGGTGTCCACCGCGCCGGGCCCCACGGCGTTCACGCGTACCGTCGGCGCGGCTTCGAGGGCGAGCGTCTTGGTGAGCGAGACCATCGCCGCCTTAGCCGCGGCGTAGGGCCCGTAATGCGGCCGCGTGAAGGCGGCGAGGCCCGAGACCATCTGCACCATCGCCGGCTGCTCGCCCTGCGCCAGCAGCGGCAGCGCGGCGCGCGCGGTGAGGAAGGCGGTGCGCAGGTTGCCGGCGATGACCTCGTCCCAGAAGGCGGGCTCGGCCTCCGTCACGGGGCGCATCGCGGCGACGAAGCCGGCGAGGTTGACGAAGCCTTCCAGCCCGCCTGCCTCGGCCAGCGTGGCGAAGGCGGTGGCCACCGAGGCCTCGTCGGCGCCATCGATCGGGATGGCGCGCACGCCCGCGGCCACGGGATGCCGCGCCAGCGAGGCCGGCAGATCGAGCACGGTGACGCGCCAGCCCTCGGCGGCTGCGCGTGCCACCAGCGCGCGGCCGATGCCGCCCGCCCCGCCGAGGACCGCAAGCCGGCGCATCAGCCGCAGGTGTCGGCGGGAAAGCTGTCGAACAGCGACCAGGCCTGGTTCTTGATCTCGATGATGAAGCCCGGCAGCTCGGCGTCGCGCGCGGCGTCGAAGCAGGTGTTCTCGCCGGTGACGCCGGTGAAGCGGATGCCGGTGAGCGCATCGCGGATGGCGGTGCGCTCGGCGGCGAGGCGCGGGACTTCGCCGGTGACGTTGGCGCGCTCCATCGCCTGCTTCAGCAGGTACACCGTGTCATAGGCCTGCGCGTCGCTGTGGTGCGGGATGCGCTTGGTGGTGAGGCCGCGGCGCGCATTCTCCTCGGCGTATTTGCGCGTGAAGGCGCGCGTGACGTCGTTACGGTCCCACCAGAAGCCGGCGACGATCAGCATGCCCTCGCCCTCCGGGCCGAACAGCTCGACCGAGTTCGGATCGGCGAAGATCTGGCTGCCGATGACGCGGCCGGTGAAGCCCTGGCGGCGCAGTTCGCGCAGCACCTTGCCCGCGCCATCCGGCGTGGCGGCGAGTGCCACCACCTGCGGGTTGCGCTGCAGGATCTGCGTGACCTGCGGTGCGACGTCGAAGGTGCGGTACTGGAAGGACACCGGCTCGCCGAAGGGGATGTTCCGCGCGCGCAGCAGCGCCGGGTAGAACTGCGTCGCCGTGATGTTGGAGATGCGCTCATCGGAGATGAACATGATCTCGGCGCGGCTGGTGGGGATGTTGCGGCGGGTGAGCGAGGTGAGCAGCCGGCCGAATTGCTTGCCCTCATCCTCGGTCAGGCGCCAAGCGTAGCTGAAATTGGCGGTGAGGCCGGGCTGCGAGGCGGAGGTGGAGACCTGCACGATGCCCAGCCGCTCGCCCACCGGGAAGGCCACCGCGGATTCGCCGGAGGAGAAGGGGCCGACGATGGCCAGCGCGTTGTCGTCGCGCGCGAATTTCTGCGCCGCGGTGGCGGCCTGCCGCGGATCGGAGCCGGTGTCGAACTTCTCCACGCGCAGCCGCCGGCCGTTCACGCCGCCGGCGGCGTTGATCTCGCCCACCGCGAGATCGACGCAGGTCTCGGTCGCTTCGCCGGGCGATTTCAGCGGGCCCGACTTCACCATCGACAGGCCGAGCACGATGTCGCGGTTCTGCGCCAGCGCGGGCGCGGCGAGCAGGGCGGTGGCGGCCCCGAGGATGCTTCTGCGCAGCATGGTTCGTTCTCCTTCGTGTCGTCGTTCAATGGGCGCCGAGATAGGCGGCGGCGAGGGCATTGTTGTCGGCAAGCGTGTGGGCCGGGCCTTCCAGCACGATGCGGCCGAGCTCCATGACATGCCCGCGCGCGGCGGCGCGCAGCGCCATGCGGGTGTTCTGCTCGACCAGCAGGATGGCGAGGCCCTCGCGGTTCAGCTGCCGGATCAGGTCGAACAGCCTTCCCACCAGCAGCGGCGAGAGGCCGAGCGAGGGTTCGTCCAGCATCATCAGCCGCGGCCGCGCCAGCAGCGCGCGCGAGATGGCGAGCATCTGCTGCTCGCCGCCCGAGAGCACGGAGGCCGCCATGTGGCGCCGCGCGGCGAGGTTGGAGAAGCGCGCATAGACGGCCTCGATGTCGGCCGGCACATCGGCATCGCGCCGGCCATAGGCGCCCATCTGCAGGTTCTCGTGCACGGTGAGGCTGACCAGGATCTGCCGCCCCTCCGGCACCAGCACCAGGCCGCGCTGCACGCGTTCGGGCGCGCTGAGCGCGGT